>Ga0209086_10000320_pt1 | contig 41607 bp, 32 predicted proteins | sample M_130207_XF_Meta_FD_187312 | JGI IMG/M metagenome (GOLD analysis project Ga0209086, IMG submission 187312) | Freshwater microbial communities from Lake Montjoie, Canada to study carbon cycling - M_130207_XF_MetaG (SPAdes) (version 2) | ecosystem: Environmental > Aquatic > Freshwater > Lake... | reverse complement strand
TTTAACAGAGAAAAAGGCGATTTAGCATGTAAATTAATGGCAGCCATGCAAGGGGCAAAAATGGTAGGAGCCGATTCGCGTTGTGCGGCTAATGGATCTTCTTCTTTATTTGCTTTTTTAAAAGTGGGTTCGCCCACTGACGCTTTCGATAATCCATCTTTTTTGGTTTCACTTAAAACACACGCTAATGCCGGAATTGAGCCGATAGACTCTTTGCAGACATTATTTAACGCGGTAAAAACCTGTACTTTGGATGATACAGGTTTAAATTCTAATTCTGAAAATTTAGCAGAACATGTTACTATTTATCCAAATCCCTCTAACCACGAAGTAGTTATAAAACTTAATAATTCTAAAACAATTTACGATTACAAATTTCTAAATAGTCAGGGGCAGATTATTAGTCAGGGTTCAATTCAATTAGAGTTTATTTTAAATACCGAAAAATTTAATAAAGGATTTTATTTTATTGAAATAAGGAATGGTCAAAAATCATTTATCCGAAAAATAATTTTGAATTAAGTTTTTTCTTTTTTGTGCCTGCCGAGGAAAAATAGCAACTTATAGTTTATCGTGAAAATATGTATTTTTGAATAGGTTTTCACGGTAAATATTTAAGCATAAAATGAAGTTCAGCACCCTAATTTTTAAAATCTGTTTGTAGTTTCATTTTTTAATCTTACCCATAACGTTTGGCGGCCTTGCCCAGTGCGGCTTATGAAACACTGTCTGCCGAAATGTTTATTTAAAGATAAATGTTTTTTAGACTTTTGCAAAATGAAAATTAAAATGCGCTTCAGCGCACCTTGAATTTGCAAAAGCCTTGCATGTCCGCCCGCATTGGGCAAGACCGCTGTTAGTAGCTGTTTAGTTGTCTATCCTTTCATTGTCATGCGTCATACTTGTACCATTTCGGTCTACAATTATAGTTACATATTTTGGCATCACAATATATTCAGTGCCATCGAAAACGGATGCGAATGTATTATATGATTTCTGTGTTAGTGTAAGCTTCCCTATTCTTGGGCCAATTTAAAAGAGAAAATTATTAACTTTAAAATTGCGCAAAATGAAAAAGACACTGTTTACAGAAAATCAAATTATTGCTATGTTGAAGCAACATGAGCAAGGAATTAAAGTTCAGGATATCGCTAGAACAAATGGCATATCAGAAAAAACCATTTACCGTTGGAAAAGTAAGTACGGGGGTATGGATGCCAAAGAGCTTAAACGAGTAAAAGAGTTAGAGCATGAAAATTTTAAATTAAAAAAAATGTATGCGGAGTTAGCTTTACTTAATAATGCTTTACAAGATCTTATTGAAAAAAAGTTCTAACGCCTTATGAAAAAAAGGAAGCGGTTACACATTTGATTGTTGACTATCAAATTAGTGAGCGTAAGGCGTGTTCAGTTTTACAACTTCCAAGAAACAGTTATCATTATCAAGCAAAGATTAAACAAGACGATAAGTATTGCGAGCTACTCAACGAACTTGTAACCAGTAGGCCAAGCATAGGTTTTTGGCTATGTTACAAACGAATTAGGAGAATGGGAGAAATCGTTAATCATAAAAAATTATATCGCATTTATACAAGCATGAAATTAAATATAAGAAGAAGAGCAAAAAAGCGATTACCAGCAAGAGTAAAGCAACAATTGTTTCATCCAAGTGAACTAAACGAAGTGTGGAGTATCGATTTTATGAATGATTCCTTATGGGATGGTAGAAAAATTAGGTTGTTAAATATCATAGATGATTTTAATCGAGAAGTATTAACAATAGAAACCGATACCTCATTACCAACCCTACGAGTAATAAAATCGTTACAAGAATTATCTGAATACAGAGGCTTGCCAAAGTTTATACGAGTAGATAATGGACCTGAATTTATTAGTGATAGATTAGATAGTTGGTGCAAATTAAATAAGATTCAACTTATATTTATTCAACCTGGAGAACCAACACAGAATGCTTATATCGAAAGGTTTAATGGCACATTTAGAAGAGATGTTTTAAATGCATATGTTTTTAAATCAATTAAAGAATTACGTGAAGTTACAGAAGAATGGATGTTTGATTACAATAACAATAGACCTCACTCAGCATTAAATAACAAAACACCTGCAGAGTACGCTATGAATATCGATGGTGGGTAAGCAAAAGTTATTCTAAAGATGGGCTTGGTCGTCCATAGACAAGACCAAAGACCAGATTTGGAAATAACTTTTAAAAAGATAACAAAATTAAAAAAAATGTCTATTTTTGATTGGCACTAAAAAAAGGGAAGAACACAAACTTGTCTTCGGATTCCTCTTCGCAAGCAGTCAGAATGAGAAGTCCGATCGCTACATTGAGAATTTGATGTCTAGTTTTCATATTTGCAGGTCGAGTGTCTAAATTGCTACTAACGTTTTGGAGCTAAAAGAAGTGCGGTTTTGAAACCGAAATGTTTTCTACCCACACAATATTTATTAGTTGCCGAAATACTGTACTCTTTTTTGCCTACATAAAAATAAGAAACTTTCGCGAAGCGGCAATTTGTAGGCAAAAAACTTATACTTCCGCCCGCATTTTTTTTAGGTGCTGTTAGCGGCTGCCATTTCTTTTTTGCGGTGTCCTTTCATTACAGTTCGCTTTATACTTTTCTATTCAGAAAACTTTGTAAACACTTTTCCGTCATATCTACATAAACCCATATTTCTGGTGCCAAACCAAAGGTTTCCATCCTGATCTTCTACGGTGCAGAATACACCATTATGAATAAGACCTTCTTTTGTTGTGAATTTAGTATAAGATTTTCCATCATAACGCCAAACCCCACCTTGTTCATCCATTTGTCCACTGCCATCTTCGGTTGCAAACCAAAGGTTTCCATTTCTATCTTCAAAAATAGAATTCGTCCAATAGATGGATGCTTTGTCAGTAATATTAGTTAAGTTTTTTCCATCGTAATAGAAAGTTCCAGCACCTGCACCAAACCATATAATTCCGTTTTTATCTTCCTTAATACACATAATCCTTTTGTTACTAAATTTATTAAGTAAAATACTTGAAAAAGGTCGAGTTAAAGACTTTCCATCATAAAGGCAAACGCCTTCATTAACGAATGAACCAAACCAAATGTTTCCATTTTTATCTTCCATTATAGATTCAACTTTTTTAAGAAGTAGATTTTCCTTGTTTATTATGCTATCATTATCAAGAAAAAGAGAAAAACTTTTCCCATCGTAGCAATAAACTCCGTCGCTTGTTCCAAACCATAGTTTTCCTGTTTTACTTTGCATAATACACAACACATCATTTGTTGCAGAGAGATTATTATTTACAGAATTTCCAGAAAGGGAATTTTCAATTTTCGTATTAGTAAATGGAATACTCAGAAACTGTTTGCCATCGAAGCGAGACACACCATCCGCAGAGCCGAACCAAATATTTCCATTTTTATCTTCTAAAATAGACGAAATATTATTATTGCTCAGACCATCTTTCATAGTAACTTGTGTAAACAAATTTCCATCGTAATAATAAACTCCTTCTCCAGTAGTACCAAACCAAAGATTACCTGTTTTGTCAATTAGACTGCAATGAACATTATGATATTCGCTTAAGCCTGGGGTCTTAACAAGTTGCGAATATCTGTTCGTAATTGTCTTTTGTTCTCCTACATTGTCGGTTGGTGTACTTTTTTTAACTTGCCCGTAGTAAGAAGTAAAAAAAAATAATGATGCCAGTAAAGTTATCGTTCGTATTTGCAAGAGATATTTTTTCATATTTAAAATTTATTTTATGTCAGTTGGTTTGGCAAGGATTGTTTTCTGTTAGCAAGTCCTGCAATGGTTGCCGCTAACGGTTCTCGGCTTTGCGAAGTGGCGGATTTTCAGCACAAATGTTCAATTGAAAAACTGAACTTGAACCTTGCACTAAACTATCATAGATGAACGAAACCCGCCATTTTGCAAAGCCGATGTTGGTGGCAGTTATTCTTTTTATTCATTTAAAAATTTTTGTATTTCTGCTTTCATTGTCGTAAGTCCAACTTCTTCATATGGGGCATGACCGCAATTTTCAAGAATTACCAATTTTTTGTATCCTTTAATCCTATCAAAGAAGGGTTTGCTTGTTTCAAGTGTTGTCCAAGTGTCCTTTCCTGGTTGTAAAAATAGAACTTTACAACTGTCGAACTGTTCAGGTTCTTTGTAAGATTTGTAGTTCAGATAGGTTCTTAAAAAACGAAATTTAACTTTACTTCCACCACCAAGTTTATCGTTTGAAAAAACTTTTGAAAAATCTTTGTTGTTTGTAATTCTGTCCATTTTACAAAGCCATTTTATAGGCAAACTTAAATGGTCAAAAATTGGTTTTGTGAAATTTCCCACACTAAGTGGCAACGCAACTCTGCTTAAAAATTTATTTTTTGACAAGTCGTCTCTAACTTTTTGTAGTCTTGGATCTGCTAATGTTGTAACAATGATACCTTTAACTTTTGAGTTCTTACAGGCAACTTGATAAGCTAACATTCCTCCTACACTTAAACCAAATAAAACAATTGGTTTTTTATCTTTTTGATATTCTTCGTCGACTAGGTCTGAAACGCAATTTACCCATTCGTCATAAGCAATATTTCTATTGCTCGGATTCTTCGTTAATCCATAACCAATTAAGTCGGGTGCTAAATACTCGTAACCTAGTTCATTGAGGTAATTTCCATATAAACCGAGTACTCTACCGTTGGCACCTGAACCGTGAAGTATGATAACTTTTATTGGTGAATTGTCTATAGGCATTTTGTCAATATGAATACTATAATCTTTCCACTTCCAATATATTTCTGTAGGTAATTTTGTTGCTTTATATTGTAGCTCTTTTGGTAAAAAATCATTGTATTTTTTCCAATATTCAGTTTGAGTGTAAAATTCTGGTCTTTTCATTGTAGAACAAGAGTATAAAAATGTCAGTAAAAAAAAATATAAAATTCTCATTTGTGTATGGTCTATTATAATTGCTACCAACGTTTTGGCGCTTGGCGAAGGTGGGGTTTAGAAAGTACTAAAGTTCAAATTTAGTACAAAAGCTAATAGAAAGTACAAATGTTCAGCCTAGTACTAAAGCCCCACTTTTGCCAAACCCATGTTGGTGGCTGGTGTTTTTTATTGTTCATCTTTTCAGTTGTTCCAAGTTTTTTTCTGTTTGTCTAAGATGATGTGTGGCGTGGTATGTCATCAAGTAAAACATTTCTCTAATTGTTATTTTACCAAGTAAAGGATGTGGTAAAACTAGCGTGTCAAGTTCTTCGTCTGTGTATTGATCTAACAACTGCTGAATGGTCAGCAAAATTTTCTGTAAATCGTCTGTAATTGTAGCCTTTTGTTCTGTATTTATTTGTTCGGGTAAAAATTGTTGCGGTGCTTTAAGACTTGTCTTGAAATAGTTTTTAAGAACAGTTTCGTAATCCCAAATCGGTCGGTCTATTTTTCCAAATTTCTGCTCAATAAATTCCTTTGAGGGAAGTATTTTAGGAAATGGCAACAAAGTCAAGTAAACGTGACTGAATTGTTGTCCTGCTGTCCATTTTCCGTTATGACTGTAAACAAACTGTTCGTCAGTCAATGAATTAACATAATCACTCATTTCTATGTGATTGTCATAAAACGATTTGATTAATTCTTGTTTTGTCATTTTACATTTTTTATTGTTTATGTCAGTTGTTTGTTGTGTCCGTCACACTTGCCACCAACGGTTTGCAGCTACCAGTAGTTGGCGTTTTGGAACACTCAACTGTCTATAACCACAAATGTAAATTTAATGAAATAATGTTTATATACGCACTTCCGCGCCAATTACTGGTAGGTGCTGTTAGTGGCTGGGCTTTTTCTTCGGTCGTTTAGACGACTTAGCTTTTTTATTAAAGTCTAACGCTAAGTTAATCCAATAGTCAAAGTCTTTTTTTGATTTCATTCCGATTTCCTCAATCATTACGTAGCCTCTCATTGGTCTTTTGGTAAAGTCCATAGTTCTACAACCGTGTTTTTCAATGGCCATGTCGTGAAGGGCTGGGTCAATGCGACACATTAATTCGTCTTTGATTATACCAACACACATTTTGTCGTTGTACATAAATGTCAAGCCACCCATCATTTCTTTTTCAGTAACGTTGGGTAGCTCGACAAGTTTCTCTCTTACTCGATTTGCTAAATGTTCATCGTATGCCATATTATTTTTCTGCGTAGGTTTTTAATCCTGTCAAAAATTTGTTTATGCCTGAATTAAATTGTTTGCCTATCATCATTTTGTCCATTAGAACACCAATGACACCAAACTTTACAGTATACTCCATTTCCTGCTGTACTTTAGTTTGATTGCCGATTTTTTGAAAACTGTAAGTGTGTTTTAAGCCTTTGATTGGAAATGAACAGTCGGTTAATTGATAGACTAATTCTTCGTTGGGTTTAAATACTGTAATTTTTTCATCAAACCAATTCTTGCCGTCTTGCATTAGCACTTTTCGTTTTGCTTCAAGTCCTGTTTTGTTGTTGGAAATTAAAGTCGCTTTTTTTACTGTTGGATCGGTTTTATCTAATAGTTCTAAATCTGTGAGTATGCTCCAAATTTTGTCTATTGGTGCATTGATTGTTATGTCGTTTATTAATTTTCCCATGGTTTTATTTCATTGAATGTAAAGCAATTTTATTTCCTTCTGTGTCTACAATGTGAGCCATAAATCCGTTTCCGCCAATTGACGTTTTAGGTAAAAGAATTTTTCCGCCCGCAGCTTCAACTTTAGAAAGCGGAACGCTTAAGTCGTCACCACCATTTAGATAAATCAAAGGTCCTTTCATTGATGGCTCAAATCCTTCGCCTTCTACAATACCACCTGTAACACCGTTTTGCATGTCGCCTGGCAATATCCCATACTTATAAGTTGGATGGGACATTTCTTGAATGTCCGCACCTAACAGTGTTGCATAAAATGCTTTTGCTCTGTTGAAATTTTTTACAGGAATTTCAAACCAATTGATTGAATTTTTCATTTTGTCTATTTTTTTTTTGATTTGTGAACTGCAAATATACGAAACTACTTTAAATTTGCAAGTAGTTTATTTTTTTGTATTTTTGCACTATGAAACCAACTATACGTAAGTCGGATTGTCCGATAAACTTTGCATTAGAAATATTTGGCGATAAATGGACTTTCTTAATTGTTAGAGATTTAATGTTTAAAGGCAAGCACTTTTATGGTGAATTCCTGTTGTCGGAAGAAGGCATTGCAACAAATATTCTTTCTGATAGATTGTCTTTACTTGAAAGTAACGGAATAATTGGCAAGTCAAGCGACCCAAGTCATAAGCAAAAGATAATATATCGTCTTACTCGAAAAGGAATTGATTTAGTTCCTTTATTAGTCGAAGTCATTATGTGGTCTGCCAAATATGATAAAGATTCGGCTGTCGATATGAAGTTTGTTAAAAGTGTCAAACGAGATAAAGTCGGAGTAATTTCTAAAATTACGAGTAGTCTTGTCGAGGAGTTGTCTGTCTCTTAGCCTTGCCACTAACGTTTTGCAGCTACAAGAAGTTGGCGATTTCGGAGACGAAAACTGTCTGCCAGCACTAAACTTGATACGAAGCAAAAAGCTTCATTTAAGCACTGAACCGCCAATTTCTTGTAGGTGCTGTTATAGGCTGGCGTTCTGTCTTGCGTTGTTGTCATTAGTTTGATTTTACCGTTGTCAAAAGTTCGCTGTCAAATATAGATGCTGGTGAAATTACAATTTCTTCGGTTGGAATTTTATCGCCATAACGTTCTTTCATTTTTTTCTTAACCGCTTCATTTGTCAAGTCGAAGTCGCTAAGTTTTTCAAGTTTACCAATTTCTATTCCTGTCGCACGTTGGTATATTTTCCAAATAAGTTCAGAGCAGTAAATTTTGTCGTCTGACCACTCAAAAGTCAAGTCGTAATTTTTGCCTTTAAACTGGTCGCCAACTTGTTTCATTTTTGTTAATGTCGTAGGAGTTAAAACTTGGTCAGCGTTTTTAAGTCGCTTGATTACATATTTTCCATCTTGTCCCCGAGCAATCCATTTGTCAAGTGGTGTCCGCTTAACAGGTTGAACAGCTTCAAAAACATAAAAGTCGTTGCCGTCTTTGTAGATAAGTCCGCAATGTGAATATTTTGATTTAGTCGCAAGTTGAATGGCTTTGCTTTGTCCTGAAAGTGAAGTCTGGAAAATAAGGTCGCCATTTTTAATTTCGTCTTTGTCTGCAAGTTTTTTTACTTCTGTTCTTGCATTTTCAAGTCTGTGTTTTGGGTCGTAAAATTTACGTTTTGCATAGAGTCCACCGAAAATTGTCAGTCCTAAAAGTCCAAGTATGAATATTGTTTTTTTCATTGTCGTTTGTCGTTATGTTGTCGTCCGCTACGCTTGCCTATAACGGTTTGCGTGTAGGCGATGTTGCCTTGTGTTGCGCCTGCGGCAAGGCAATATTGCTTACACGCTGTTATGGGCAGGCTTAATTTAAGTGGCTATTTTGAATCGCAAAATTTTTCACAATTTTCTTTATTCTTAAATTTATAAAATAAATGGTTTTCAAGTTGTTCAGGTGTGAATTCACCAAAATGTAGTGTTGGATCTTCATTAGAAGAATAGTAAATTTGGTAGATGGTCTTTCCTCCTTTTGAAATTGGATAAATTGGCTCATTCGTAATAAGGTCAAAAAGCGTGTATTCTTTCTTCCAAAAAACATTTGCTACATCTAATCGCGATTCCGGATTTCTTGAAATGACTGTTGCTGTTTTATTGTTTTCTTTGGTTGTATTGTTTTCATTGGGTTCCTTTGGGTTGGATGTATTCACCCCACAACTTGTTAGAATAAATGAAGCAAATAATATTGCTACGAAAATTGTCTTTACTTTTTTCATTTTTATTTAGTTTAAATGTTGTTCTTACTCTTTTGGATTTTCAGATTACTCCCTATTTTTTTTAGTGGTTTTCTTGTCTCCACTTGTTTATTTACTTTTTTGTCACATTGGATGGTCAATCCTTTGGCTTTCGCAGACCGTATTGTTTTTTAAACTTGCCCATAACGTTTTGCGACTAGGCGTCAGCGGGCTGTCTGGACCTAGTGCATCTCAGCCCGCTGTCGCCTAGACGCTGTTATCTACTGCTGTGAGCACACGACCTACTCTGGTTTTCAGTTTATGTTTGTCTCTCGAATTCAACTTTTTGTCAAACCATTTTTTATTATATAATTCTCCAAGGTGGATTTTGTCTATTTTTTCCAGCGTGATAAATGATCAGTTGATTGTTGTCTAGATCTTTGAGTCTTGCTTCTCTCCATAACCAAGGTTTATCATTTGGCATTTCCTCAAATTTAAAACCTTTCAAAATAAGGTCATCAACTTTTTTATCTAATTCATCAGTTTCAAAATAGATCCAAGTTCCATTTTCATTATTGCATTTATCATTTTGATGTAAAGAAAATGTAGTATTACCTTTTTCACATTCAAATCTTGCATAAGTTGGAATCGATCTCACTATCAAATTTAATCCTAGTTTTTGGTAAAATTCAATTGATTTTTCAATATCAAATACTTGAATTGTTAATTGATTTATTTCCATACTTTTATTTTTTTGTCAAATGTCAAGTTTCCTGAATTCGAAGTGATATTGTTAGTTTTTCAGATTCCCGTTATTCGAAGCGTCAACTTCGAGCAGTTGTAGATAACTTGTTTATACCCGCCATAAAATGGCGGGTATAATACTTAAATTGGTATAATAGCCGCCATAAATTGGCTAATATTTATTTTAGTGAATTTAATCATTTTTTATAAATAATCAAATGACATGTTTTTATTTAAGCCCCAGTAAGATAACTTACCTATAACTTGTATATATGCGATACAAACCTTCGTATATACTCCCAATTTTGGATAGATTGGCGAAGGTTTGTTTTAGATATCTAATTTATAGTTTATTTAAATAATAACAACATTAGTTATTACATATCTAATTAATCTTATTATTTAATAAAAAATGTTGTACCTATGTTGTACCCGAACTAAAACAAAAAAGCCCCTCAGTTTACTGAAAGGCTTGTCTTTGTTGAAGTGGAGTCCACCGAATTTTTTTCGAACTCTTTTCTAATGGATTTGCAAAATTTGAGTACACTCAACAATCTAATTGTAAATGGAAAATAATGTTTCCTTAATATTTAAGTTAGCTAAATAGCTAATCTATCAAATCAATAGAAATCAAAATCTTAAACTGTTATTTGTGTTTTACTAAAAACCAATTGCATTGTTTATTTGTATTTTTTCTACTATTACCAATTTTAACAAGATTAGGCCCGGATTTATACCATCCTTCATCCCATGAATCCATATCAGTATAAATTGCTGCATCAATATTAAGGGCAACTAAATACTATTTGATTCTTCATGGTTACCTTTTGTTAGTTAAATTATCAATTAATGAAACCAATAAAAACAACATGTATGAAGCAGATTATTAAAGCAGATTTGAATTAACAAGCTTGTCAACTTAGTAATAAAAAAAAATTAAATGAGAATTTTAAAAAATAAATCTATAACCAATTAAAACCAAAAAAAATGAACAACCCTATTAAATTATTTTTCAAGAACGATGATTCTGAAAAAAAAGCATTAACTAAAATAGTAGATGCAAACTTAAATGAAACTATAAAAGTAGACCTACGTGAACTAGGATACGAAAAAGCGGGTGCAACTAAAGGAAATTTAGAATCACTCAAAAATATACTACAAAATATTCTAAATGGGTATATGGTAGATGTTAATGAAGATGAAGAAACGCAATACAAAGAAAAAGAAAAAATTAAATTAGAGCAGGAAACACTAAATAGTGAAAAAATAAGTCAAGAATCTGAATTGAAAAAAATAACATCTACAGATATTCCGAATCTTGATGAACAAATTAGTGGTTATATTCAGGATCACTTAGTTTTAGAGATTGATCACAAAAAAACAAAAGATAAATCAATCAGAAATAATTTTAATTTAAATTTATATTGGCCAGTATTTTTATTAGCTACAATTTTTCTTTATGGATTTTATTTAAGTGCTTTTCACTCTGCCTTTTTTAAAGACATAAATAAAGCGGCCAGTGAGGCTGATTCGACAAATATTTCTGATTTACTAAATACTGTTTTTAATATAGAAGCATTTAAATCTTTTAATCTTCACTGGTTTGCTCCAATTATTTTCTTTGTATTTTCTATAGGGCTTCATATTATTTTAGAAGCAGATAAAAAATATAGAGGATTTCTATTTACAGGTGCACTAATATTTATTTTAATTGCCGATTGCCTTATTGCTTATTTTATAGAATATAATAGCCATGTTATCCAAACATTGAATGGAATGACAGATGGTGATTGGTTATTTTACAAAAGCCCCCGATTTTATTTAGTTTTATTCCTAGGTTTTTTTACATGTTTAGGCTGGAGCTTAATTCTTCACGCTATCAAAGGTGAATATGAAAAACAAGATACTGATAGTATTCTAAAAAAGGAAAAACAAAAAATTAATGCCAAAGAAAAAGTTTTAAAAGAAAAAATAGCTGTATTAAATAAAGCTGCAATTGATATTGAAGGAACTATTAATAAAATTAAACTACAAATAGAAAGTAAATCACTTCAACTTGAGACCTTTTATTATAGCAAATCAAATTTAAATAAAAGAATTACTTCTTACTATGATGGATGGTTATCTTATGTTACAGGGCTAAAAAATAATCAAGAACTAATTACAGAAGCAGAAAAAAAAAAAGATGAATTACTAAATTTAAATAACATTTTTCAAAAAAAATAATGAATTAAAAATAAATAATAATAAATAATTTAAAAAAATATATAATGAAAACTAAATTAACAATCATTTTAAGCGTATTAGCTACAATAATATTAGGAGTTTCTTTTTTCTCGAACAGTAACTCTAATTCAGAAATAACGGTAGTAAAAAAAAATAAAAAAAAAGCAACACAATACCTTGTTTTACTTGATTTATCTGACCGGATAGCCGAATCAGGACAAATAGAAACAGATAAAATAATTATTAAAAATTTATTTCAAAATTTCAAAACTATTATTTTTAATCATTTAGTTATGAATTCAAATGATCGATTTCAAATTTGTATAGCACCTCAAAAAAAAATGGGATTTGATAAATATATTGAAACTGATGAAATGACACTTGATCTTTCAAAATTTAAAGCGTCTGAAAAATTAAAGCAATTGAAAGATTTTGAAAAGAAATTAAGTATTAAAATTGATTCTCTTTATAATAAAGCAAATAAAGGAAAAGATTCTAAACAATACGAAGGCAGTAATATATGGCAATACTTTAATGAAGAACTTGTTTATTTAACTAATGAAACCCTTGAAACAAATTTAATTGTTTTAACAGATGGGTACTTTGATTTTGAAAAAGGCAATGCTGAAATAAATAATAAAAATGGCAGCACAACATCGTCCTTTATTAATAAATTGAGAAATAAGGATAATTGGAAGGATATAATTTTAAGTGAAAAATATCGCATTTTACCAATTAATAGCGAATTCAAAAATTTAAAAGTTTGCGTTTCTGAGATTAGAAGCAAAGATGAAAATAATTTAAATGAAACAGATATTTTAAAATATGTTTGGTCGAGTTGGCTTATAAATAGTCATGTGAATACAGAAAACTTTATAACCGTGAATCATGGACCTATTTCTAATTCACAAACCAAAATTAATAAATTTTTAAACTGAAAAATATGGTTGCAATTTCAAGTGTATGGACCATTACTGGCATAATAATATTGACTAGACACTTATTTCAGTCAATTAAAAAAAATAATGAAAATTCTTTACTAAAAAAGAAACGTGATAGTGAAATTCATTTCAAAGAAGCAAGTGAGTTTTTTGAAAATAAAAGATATACTGAAGCTATAGTATGTTATTCAAATGCTATTTCTCTTTATCCAATAGCCTTGTATTATAATGATAGAGCATTTACTTATTATTTTTTAGATAAAATAGAAAATGCAATTGAAGACTATAATGAGGCGATAACTTTGGAACCCAATAAAAGCCATTTATACCTTTGGAGAGGAAAAGCTTATTTTAAATTAAAGTGTTTTGATAAAAGTGAAAACGATTGGAAAAAATCTTTAGAACTTGGATCTATTTATGCTAAAGATTATTTGAGAATTTATTTTGAATCGAGGCCTGCTTGGTTTGGAGATTTACCAAAAATTAAACACTTAGAAAATGTTATCATAAATGAAAAATATTATTTAAATCAAAATAATACTTGCGAAAATACTAATTATCTTTTTTGCCAAAACATTACTTATTTAAACGAAAGTACTTATAATATTTTCTTAAATTAATACCTATTTAATTGATTATCAATTATTAATAATTGATTTTATCTTTTCATGGTTACCTATTGGCTTCTCAATTATCAATTAATGAAACCAATAAAAACAACACCTATGAAACATATTATTAAAGCAGATTCGAGTTAACAAGCTTGTCAACTTAGTATTAAAAAAAAATTAACGAGAACTTTAAAAAATAAATCTATAACCAATTAAAACTAAAAAAAATGAAAAAATTAATCTTAACTTTTGTAATGGCTCTAATAGGAGTTGTTGCTTACTCTCAAAATTCAACTTATGTAAATGGTTACGTTAAGTCAAATGGCACTTATGTAGAAGCTCATTATCGCTCAGAACAAAATAAAACTAAGGATGATAATTGGAACAATAAAGGAAATGTAAATCCTTATACTGGTGAAACTGGAAAAAGAAATTATTCGGATGATAATAATCGTTCAAATAACAACTCTACAAACCATTCAAACTCTATTTATAATTCTAATAGTTTGTATGAGCCTAAAAGTATGTTTAAATAATTATTAATTAAACTTTCTTTTAAGATCAACCAATAAAAAAAATCAATAATTGTTACAAAAATATTTAGATTAACTCATATTCTTTTAATATAAAATATAATTATGAAAAACAAGTTAGCAAACATAATATTATTTGTTTTTGGGATTAGTCTAAATATTTTTTCTCAAAACTTCCAAAAAAACCTCATGACTTTTGATATCGTTGATGCAAATATTAATGGAAATGACGATTCTGAATTTTACAAAAGTAAAATGGCTCATGTAACTTTTTATCAAAATATAAAAGATAGTGTTTTTAATTTAGCAATTGTTTGGCCTATTGACAAAAGTATGAGTTATGGTCCAATATATACTCATCCATTGAAGGTAAATGATGAGTTGTACGAAGGGCATAAAACTGAAAAAACATATTATCAATGGTTTTTCATGAATTCTTATGATGATGAGAAGGGATATGCTGATGTCGAATTTTCAATTGTTTATAGCAATAATAGTCCTTTTTATGTTCTTAGAATTATAACTCACAATGATTTTAAAATATTAACTTTTAAAGGTTATTTAAACGAGAAATTGACTGGTTTAACAACTGAAATTAAATAATTAAAAAAAATCATACAATGATAAATTCTAAACTAATTATTCCATTTAAAATAGTACTTTTTATTTTATTAATTGGCTTTTCTAATTTTGCTAGTGCACAATTGTTAACTGATAAGGAAGAAATTATAAATGAATATGGAAAAAATTATACCAGTGGGGTAACCAATGATTCAAAATGTAACTATATATCGTATTCAAAAAAAATACTTCGCGATGCAAAAGGTGCCTTCGAACAAATAAAAATTATGTATTTAATAAATTTAAGTGGAAAAGAAGTTTGTACTTCCTGGAGAATACTCGAACCTGTATCTCAAACTAACTTTAATGTAAGATATTATAAGGCTAATTTGGTGGAAATAGAACCTATGAAATGGAAAGACTATGAAAGAAATATCATTTATGCCATTGAAGTAAGTGATTATTTTTGTGTTATAGAAGCCTCGCTAGACCTTAATAATAAATAAAATAACACTCAATTATTTACCTCACAAACACAAAGCCTGCCCATTTTTTGGGTTCGTTTGGATACTTGTTTCTCATTGTTTTTTGAGCGAGTTCAAATGCCAGAACAGGTTTTTTACTTTTAGCCAGTTCGGTGTAAAATATGGTCATCATCTCCATAGTTGCATCATCAGGTACTTTCCATAAACTCAAAATCATATTATCAACTCCCGCCAGTTTTAAAGCACGCTTTAAACCAAAAGTACCTTCACTACCTTGTATGGCTCCTTTGCCAGTTTCGCAGGCAGATAAGACGGCTAATTTTGTATTACTTAAATCTAATTGAGATAATTCATAGGCTGTTAATACACCATCTTCATTAGTAATATTTAGTAAGCTATCTCCTTTGCCTTGCCAAGTTAAATTTGCACCACCAAACAATAAGCCACAACGTATCATCGGATTATCTAATGCTTTGTATTTGTCATTTCCGTTCATCATTCTTAATTCCATACCTTTTCGTTTTTCTTCTTTATCTGGAAATGCAAAACCGTGTGTAGCGATATGCAAAATAGCTTTGCTTTTATTGCCTGAAAAAGATTTTATTTTATTTTCAGTTGCATTTTTTCCTTCAGAAACATCAACTTGCCATCGTTTTGCATTTAAAACATTGGCAATTGTTTCTACTTCTTTTTTAGTACCTGGCAAATAACTTGCTCCTGTTCTTGTGCTATCTAATTCTCTATTAAGCACTATGGCATTTTTATATAAAAAAGCAGCTTCAGTTGATTGATTATAATTTGTTGTGTCAGCTAATGCATTTGGATAATCGTTATAATTTATGCCACCAAATAAAGCAATACTTGTTTGTATTGGCTCCTGTTCTTTTTTCTTTAAATCTAAAGCCAAGTAACGGGTTGATGTTAATTGATGTATGGAATATTTATCCATCACATATTCTCTTTGGCCATTTACTTCTTTATACAAGGCTTGAAAAGGGATGTTATTTAAAAGACCTGAGGGTGAATAATAAATAGTTTTTACATTAGTAAGTGATGGCAATAATGGCTTCCAAACCAAATTATATAATTCATTTAATTCTTTTTCCGGAGACAATCGTTTTAATTCATCTTCACTGCAAAGTTTTATTAATTGAGGATATTTATCACCTTTTCTTACAATTAATCCCATGTAGTGATAAGCACTATCTGAATCATTATAATATCTTGCAAACTCAATGGCCGCATCATCATCATCTAGGCTTGACTGCAAATCTTTCCAGGTTAAAGAAAAATTATTTTTGTAATTTTTATAAGAACTCATTTTTCTAGATAATAACTGATCCAATGAGTCAGCTTGATGTTCTAATCGAGCTATTAATTCTTGCTTGTCAGAACCTTCTGAATTAAGTTTTGCGTTGAAGTTTCTTATCCCCTTTAACGCTTGGTAAATATTTATGAGCGTAGTATCTCCAAAGTTTTTGAAAGTGGTATTAAAATCTATTGATGCTTCCATTAAGAGTGCTTTGGTGACTAAGGAGCTATTATAGGCTAATTCGGAACTATTAGGTAATTCCTTGAATGCCTTAGAAGAAAAATCAATGATGTGATTGAAATAATGTTCCTCTTTTTTCCAAAACAAATCCCTTTCGTTGCTGTTTAAAAATTGAAAATTGTCAATTATATATTCCGATTTACTATTATAAATTTCATTATATAAAGGGGATGCTTTTGCATATTTATTTATCTTCTTATAAAAAACAGATAAATTGAATAATGAGGAAGTATAAATAGAATTCTTTAATCCAAGCTTTTCTTTTCTAATTTGAAGTGCAGTTGAAAATCCAGATTCAGACTTATTATAATTATTCAAATTCTGATAGATTAGGGCAAGGTTATTTAAAACTAATGCATAGGGTAGTGATTTTACGCCATAAATATTTTTATAAGTATTTAAAGCCTCTATTGAATAATATTCAGCTTTAATTAGATCACCTTTATTAAAATATGTTTGTGCAATATTATTAAGTTGCAATGCATAACTAGAGTGATTTAATCCATATATATTCTTATAAATATTTAAAGCCTCTAATTTGTTTTTTAAGGATATGTTGAAGGCTCCTTTTTTATCATAAACTAAAGAAAGATTTGCCAAATACTTCGCATAGGATTTGCTATTTGACCCTGTAATTTTTTTGCTTATATTCAATGCTTGGATAAAGTATTTTTCTGCCGATGTTATATTACCAAGATCAAAATAAAGAGTTCCTAAATTATTTAATAGTGTTGCGTATTCAAGGCTGGAAATACCAAATTTATTTTTTCTTAATTCTAAAGATTTAAAATAATATTTTTCAGCGTTAAAATAATCTTCTTTGGAATGATAATAATTCCCTAGTGAATTAGTAGCGCTAATATAAACTTGATCTTCTTTATCATATAATTTAGTAATTAATAAATATGATTCTAATAGTAAAACGCCACCATTATGAAAGTCGCCTACTGAAACATAAAAATTACCTAGATTTTGAAGTGCCGAAGCATATGATTTGCTATAGATACCAAATTCGAGTTTTGAAATAGAAAGATTTTTACTTAAAATACTTTTACATTCTTCTATTTTACCTAATTCTATATATAAAACTCCTAAGTCATTTAATGCATTTGAATAGTTGGGGTGAGATTTTAAATTCAAATATTCTAAAATAGATAGGCATTCTTTTAGTTTAATTTCTTGTAAAAAGTAATTTGATTTACTGCCTAAAAGTCTTGAATAAGCTATTAATGTAGATGAATAATAAACGCTTTTCTCATTATTTTTTCTGTAAATCCCTATAGTCTCTAATAGTAATTCTTCAGATTTCGAAATCTCATTGTTTTCAATGTGTATATTGGCTAGTAATCTTGTATTTTCACAATAAAACCAATCATTATTCCATTTCAAACTTTTTAGAAATTCTAGTAGTTCCGTCAAAAATACTTTTGCTAATTTATTATTTCCTTTGGATACTAATAGTGAGGATTGATTTGCTAATTCGTCTGCATATTTTTGATAGTAATTTGAAGCAGAGTCATACTGAATAATACCATAATCAAATACAACTGCTTGATAAAAATATGATTTAGCTAGTGAAGAGCTTGTATCACTTTTGTGTTTTGAAGCATATGCCTCCATTTTTCTTGCAACAATAAGGGCATCCGCATATCTTCCGTTCAGTCCATAATCATTATATTCAGTTTCTAGCTGCCCCCAGGTTTGAGTATAGCCTGCATTAAAACACAATATAAATATTAAAATAGCTATTTGTCTTAAAAACAACATGTGTAGTCATTCAGAATAAACTTTAAATTTTATTTTATCTATGTTATTTCTTTATCGAAATCGGCTTATCAGGTGCTTCGAATTTTGATAGCGCTTTCTGCGTTTCTTCAAAATCTTTTACTAACTCATTTGGCAATGTTTTAGCTAATTGTTCTATTATTAATTCAGCTTTTTTATCAGTTTCAGAAAGTGCAAAACCCTTTTCTTTACTATCCGCTAAAACATCATTTTGATAATATACGGAATACCATTTATTAGTTGAAATACTGTAAAATATTCCATACCCATGCTTTCGTCCATTTTTCCATTCACCAATATAAATTGATCCATCGTTATACAAATAAGATCCATAAACTTCTAATTCACCATTTTTAACAACACCTTCATAAACATCTCCATTAACAAATTTATATCTAGAAAAAGAATTTAAACAATCGCCATATGAACAAGGCCCAACCTTATAGTTTTGAGTTGTCATTACATAAGCTTCTTTAACTTTTTCTGCATAATCCTTATAGCTAATCCAAATAAATCCTTTATCTCCATAGTTGACACCATAGCTATTCATTACTTCAAAAGCTCCACCATACTTATAATCATCGTAACCAATAACACTCATAGAGTGTCCACCAGCATCAGATTCACCAGGTTTAGGATTCCATTTTCCATAACTTAAAGCACTCCCATTCATAAATGATTCTGTTAAATTCATTCCAATAACTACTGGTTCTTCAAAATATAAAGCAGCTTTTGTATTCTCAACTAAATTTTCCATTTTTATAATTCCAAAAGTAATAATTTTAAAATTGCTTGCTACCGCTAAAGTAAATTCATTAAAGGTTTCACTATCCGAACATTTAATCCATGGTTCCCAAATATTTGGTTTACATCCATAATTTTCAAGAGTAATTAACGCATTATATATTGACGTTCCTAACTCACAATTAAAATCACTTTCGTTGCGAATGAAATTATAAATAAAGTTTGGGTCAAATGCTCTAGCCCACTTTTGATCTGAATCAGTAATATTCATCTGAATATTAGTCTGGGTACTATAAGCAGAATATGCGGAAGACCAAGCTACACAGGTAGCTCCTTTCTGAAGTCTAGGTTCAGGGCAATATTTTCTATAAGATATTTTAGCAGGTAATATTGTTGATGAAAAGCCTAGTTTTTCTGGAGCTGTCCATTGATCTAATTTTTTATATTTTTCAGCATTAAGTATTAATCCTTGAGAGAAAGTTGAGCCTGTTATACAAAGCAAACTGATTGTTAAAATTATATTTTTCATAAGCTTTTTATTATTTGATATTTTATATTATTATTTGAATCTATTATTAGAATAACATCATTAAAGCTAAGGTATGTATGATTACTTGTCTCAAAAACTGAGGTGCTTAATAAAAATAGGTTTAATTTATCAATTCCCGAAATTGTTTTCTGAAAATTTTCATTAAATATATATTGTAATATAATAGTATGCCCATCCATTGTTGATTTCCATTTGCGATAGATTGGCTCACCCATAACCTGTTTGCAAGTTAAGAGCTTGTATTTATCTCTAGAAAATGTTGAGTCTAATAAACTTATAGCATTTTGAGTGTTTTCTGATAATTTAGTTTTAGAGATTGCTACTATCCAATCAGGCATTTCATTTTTAATAGCACTATCATCATTTGTTTTTTGTATTAATGATAAATTAAATTTAGCTAAATTATTACCTTCATCACTAAGTTTTTTGAGGCTTGATATCCCTTCTTCTTTTTTCTCTTTTTGCTCAGAATTGCACAAAACAATGCATTCAAAAATTTTAATTTTATCTTGGTCATTTAAATTAAACAATTTTTTTGCTTTATCTAGGTAGTAATCCGAATCTTTATTTTCTTTTTTTAACCAAAAAGCCATACTCATATTTAAATAAGCAATTCCATATTCTGGATCAATAGAAAAGGCTTGATTATAACATTTTATAGCATTTTCTAAAAGTTCTGTAATTTTACTTTCATTAGGTGTATCTCTATTGTCTTCTTGTACTAATCTTGTTTGCATATCTATTTGAAGAGGTAGAATAAAGTTTTTCTCTGAATTATCCATTAATGCTATAGCCGATAATAAATATGAAGTACCAAGGTTTGACACAATTTCTCTACTTTTAAATCCCTCCTGAATGATAGCGCTATAAATATCAATAGCCATATTATAATCGCTATGTATCATTGCCATATTTGCAAAGTCAAATGCCTCGCACATTGTTTTCATTTTTACACTTGCATCAGTTGCAAATTTTTTTCGTTCAAATAAAGTGGGGTATTTGCTCAATAATTTATCATTAAGACTGTAGTTTTTATAAATTGAATCCAATAATTTTGGAGCAACACGATTCGTTTTATAACCAGCGGTGTAAGAATAAAAAAACGCCCATTGATCAGCTTCAAGTTCATCTGTTTTCTTTGCTAAATCTTGTTTTGCCTTTTTTAATTCCTTACTTATTTCTTTTGAGGCAAATCCAGTTCCAATAATTGAAGCAAAACCATGATTTAAAAACAAATGAGCTAATTCATGCGATAAAACATGTGCTCTAGCATTAGAAGAATCTATTCCGAATTTCCTTGTTAAATCTAAAAAACTTTGCCCTACAGTTATAGTTTTATTGATTGGTGAATAACTTGCAACTTCTCTTTTTGATGTTTCAAATTTTGAATCATCTAATAAAATGAGTTTTGGCTTAATGATACTTCCATTTGAGATAGAAGTATAAATATCATTATATAGTTTAATTAAATATATGGGAGCTTGTTGCTGAGCATTTAAAACACCTATTATTAAAGTTAAGACTGTAAAAATTATTTTTATTTTCATATTTTTTATTTTAAGGTAATATAATTTACCTCACAAACACAAAGCCTGCCCATTTTTTAGGTTCATTTGGATATTTGTTTCTCATTGTTTTTTGAGCGAGTTCAAATGCAGGAACTGGTAGTTTTGTCTTTGCTAGTTCGGTGTAAAATAAGGTCATCATTTCCATAGTTGCATCATCCGGGACTTTCCATAAACTCACAATCATGTTATCAACTCCAGCTAATTTTAAAGCACGCTTTAAACCAAAAGTTCCTTCGCTGCCTTGAATGGCCCCTTTACCTGTTTCGCAAGCGGATAATACAGCTAATTTTGTGTTGCTTAAATCTAATTGAGATAACTCATAGGCTGTTAATACACCATCTTCATTAGTAATATTTAGTAAGCTATCTCCTTTGCCTTGCCAAGTTAAATTTGCGCCACCAAACAATAAACCACTTCGTATCATGGGGTTATCTAATGCTTTGTATTTATTATTTCCACTCATCATTGCAAATGCCAAATCTTTTCTTTTTTCTTCTTTATCCGGAAATGCAAAACCGTGTGTAGCAATATGCAAAATAGCTTTGCTTTTATTGCCTGAAAAAGATTTTATTTTATTTTCAGTAGCATTTTTCCCTTCAGAAATATCAATATTCCATTGCTTTAATTTTAAAACCTCTGCAATGGTTTCTACTTCTTTTTTAGTACCAGGTAAATATTTAGCGCCCGTTCTTGTACTATCTAATTGTCTATTTTGCACTACGGCATTTTTTAATAAAAATGCTGCTTCATTAGATTGATCGTGATTTGTTGTATCTATTTTATAATTTGGGTAATCGTTATAATTTATGCCACCAAATAAAGCAATACTTGTTTGTATTGGCTCTTGTTCTTTTTGTTTTAAACCTAATGCTAAATATCGAGTTGATGTTAATTGATGTAAGGTAAATTTATCCATCACATATTCTCTTTGTTCATTTTCTTTTTTATACAAGGCTTGAAATGGAATGTTATTTAAAAGACCTGATGGTGAATAATAAATAGTTTTAATATTATCTAGAGATGGCAAGAGAGGTTTCCAAACTAAATCATAAATTACGTTCAATTCAGTTTCTGGCGAGTATTGTTTTAATTCATCTTCACTGCAAAGTTTTATTAATTGAGGATATTTATCACCTTTTTTTACAATTAATCCCATGTAGTGATAAGCACTATCTGAATCATTATAATATCTTGCAAACTCAATGGCGGCTTCATCGCTGGATAGATTGGATTGAATGGTTTGCCAGTTTATATTAAAGCGATCTTTTGTAGCACGGAATTCAACTAAACGATTTACCAGTATTTTATCTAAGGAATCAGCTTCTAAATTGAGCTTTTTTAATAAATCGATTTTATCGGTCCCTTCTGATTCGAGTTTAGTATAAAGCCTTCGAGTAGACTTTAATTGTTCAAAATTATTTTTAACACCTTCATCATTTGTATTGGCAAGCGCCTTATCCAAATCTCTTGAAGTTTCAAGAAGCAGTGATTTAGAAATTAGGTTGGAATTAAAGCTTAATACCGAAGAAAATGGGATGCTTTGATATGATTTACTTACTAAATCATTAATGAGGGAATAAAATTTATTTTCATTTTCCCAATAGGCTTCTTTTTGTTTTTCAGTTAGCCATTCGAAATTTCGATTTAAAATAATTATTCTAGTGTTAAAAATCTTTTCTTTTAACTTATACGATAAAAAATAATCTTTATGAAAAAATTCATATATATAAGTTAAATTATCTAAATTATTTAAATAATATTCATGATATTCTCCTAATTTTGATAAATATATTTTACTTGCTAGTAAATTCATCTTTTCTGCATTAATAACGTCATTCAAATTAATATAGTGACAAGATAAGTTTGAACAAGAATTAGCATAATCTATACTTTGTTCACCTGAAATTAATTTTCGTATTTCCATGGCCCTTATCTGTAAAGTTTCTGCTTTACTATACTCTCCAATGTCGTCATATAAGGACCCTAAATTAGATAAGTAAATTGCAAGCAAATCTGAATCCTTAATTTTATTAGTTTCATAAAATTCAATTGCTTTTGTATAATAAAATTCAGCAGATGTATATTTTTTTTGTTTATGAAATAAAACTGCTAATTCATTATGAATTTCTGCCACAAATCTACTATTTGATCCATATGCCTTTTTTTTAATTTCTAAAGATTGAAAATAAATATTTTGCGCCTTTGAATAATCACTAATGTTGTAATAAATATAAGCTAGGTCACCCAGTGAAGCCGCATAGATAGGATTATCATCACCCAATATTGATTTTCTTATTCTTAAAGCTTCAATAATTAATTTTTCGCCTCTTTTGTTATCACCCATTTTTCCATAAAGATTTCCTAAACGGTTTAAAACTGAAGCATAATTTTCACTATTTATAGTATATAATTTTTCATTTAGTTTTAATGCTTCTGTGTATAATTTCTCTGCTTTTATAAAATCTTCAATTTTAACACAGAACCCTGCATAAAAATAAAGATTATCCAAATAATCAATTTCATTTAGTTCTTTTAATTCATTAATAATATTATAATACGATTGAGCTTTTTTATAATCGCCCGCTAGTTCATTTAAATAAGCCAAACCAGAATAAAACATATAAAAATATCTAATACCCACTTTTTTATAATCTTCAAACTTAGGTATGTATTTGTTGCAAATTTTAATTGCCTGATCATATTTACCTTGCATTACTTTCATATTTCTATATAGACCTAATGCATAATTAAAATAATCAGAAACGGATCCAATTGAATCATAAATAAAAAATATTTCATTTAAATTATTTTCAACTTCATCATAACTTTTTTGATCATATAGTAAATATGAATAATTATTTAAAACACCGCAATAATCTTCACCCTTATTTTTGTTTTTAGAATAAACTAAAATTGCTTCTTTATATAATTTAATTGCTCCATCAATATTCGCTTCTTTCTCGTATATTTTAGCTAAAGAGCAGATATTTTTACAATAAATCTCATTCAGCCAAGAGTTTTCAAAATTAAAAGGTCTTAAAAAAGATAAAAAAATTATCAAATCTGGTTTAACACCATAAAAGTTATCACTATATGCAAATTTTGAAATTACATTTGTAATTTTATAGGAATAATAAAGCAATAATGAGTCTGATGGCTCTGTATATATTGATAAAACTAATTTATAATAATATACTTTAGCTAAATAAGCATTAGTATCATTTTTATTTTCCAATGCAAACTTTTCCATTTTGTTTGAAATTTCAAATGCTTTAAAATATTCTTTTGATGAAGCATAGTTATTTATTTCTATTTCTAATTGCTCCCAAGTTTGAGTATATCCTGAGTTAAAACAGAAAATAAATAGTATAATAACAAGTCGCTTTAAAAACATGATTTTTTAATTATTTTGATTTTCAATTAAATCCAATTGATCTACAACATCCTCTGAATTTTCCTTAATTAACTTATGCCTTAAGCCATCTTTTTTAATTAAGAAATAATAACTATTCTGTTTTAAATACAATTTGTCTTTTTCTATTGTTATTAATTTCAATTGCTTTAGCGAGTTTTTGGTCGGAGACAATTTAACTGAATAAATAAAAAGTCCATTTTTTTTATCAAAAATGTAGGTTTCTTTAAATGCATTTATAGAATCTATTTTATAAATTAAATAATTTTTAATCTTAAGGTCGTTGTTATGTTTATCAAGTTGACTTGCTAATGCAGCTAGTTGGTTTGTTAAATTAAATATTTTAATGTTTATGATTTTTGGATTAGCACTTGACGAAAAACCAAATTTTTCTTCTTGCAACAATTCTTTTTCCATAGCATAAGAATCAGCATCGGGTAATTGAAAGTTATAAGGCGCTTTTTCAATTTTTATAGGTGCTGGTTGTTTTTTTGTTTCGTTTTTTGCTAAGTCATTCGGGGTAATATTTTGGTTATTAATCTTATTAATAATAAATAAAGCAGGGCCTATTACTAATATTAAAATTGCGGCGTAACGTAAAACCTTTTTATAGTTAAAATTAATTATTTTTGAATCAGAACCTCCTGGAAGAAGACCTACAAGATAAGTTGGTTGTAAAGTTGGTTCTTTTTTTACTTCCGATTCCTTGTTTTTGGCAAGTTCGGAAAAATGTTTTTTTAATCTCTGCCTTTCATATTGGGTTATGGCAGTTTTTATGTCACTATCAGTTAGATCAAATTTATTTAACTCATCCAGCTTTTCGAGTTTTTTTTTTAATTCGATGCGTTCTGAAAATATGATTGCATTTTGCGTTTCTTTTAAAAATTGAAGATGCTCTTGAAAAATTTCATTATTTGATTGTTCTAAATATATTGTGTTTTCACTTTCATGTCCTTTAAAAGATAGCTCTGCTAAATCTTCAATGACGTCGGTTGTTTTATTTTGAAAAAATAAAAACTTACTAGATAAATTATTAAATTTTAAAAAATCAAGAAGTGAAAGTGTAGTATCTTTATTGATAATAATTAATAATAATTTGGTTAAGAAATTTTCGTAATTCTCTTCAGTAGCTAAATTATTTTTTAAGGCAAATAATTCATCAGCATCAAGGACTTCTGTTATTAAAGAATCTATAATATGTTGTTCTTTTAAATTCATTTTATTTTTTAATTAAGTCAAAAGCTAATTCTTTTAATTTTTTTTGACAACGCGATTTTTGATTCTTCACATTATCAGCATTTGTGTAGTCCATGTCATATGCTATTCTTTCCATCGAATGATTTTCATAAAAAAATCTTCTTAAAATTTCATAGCATTTGCCTCCTAAATCTTTTAATTTTTCAAACGCAGTAACGCCAGCTCTTAATTTTTCATTATTTTCCGTCTCTAAATTTTCATACCAATCATCTATTCTAACATCATAATCTTCTGAATATTCAGAATGTTTTGAGTTTTTCTTAAACCTAACCAAAATTTGATTTCTGCAAATTGAGTTTAAATAAGTTTGAATAGAGCAGTTTAAAATAAAATCTTCTTTTTTTATTTTTTCATTTAAAACAATTAATGCGTCATGAAAAACATCTTGGTTAAGTTCATCGTTATGATTTATTTTTTTCATAAAGTTCATGCAGTAGTCTTTATGTTTTTCGTAAATTATATCTAAATTACCACTACTATCTTTTAAAAGTTCGATAATTTCTTGATCTGATGGAAATTCTTTTTTAGCCATTTAAGATGCGTTATTAATTCTATCAAAGCTAAAAATAATCAAGTCAAAACAAAGCTATTAAAGAGATTATTTTAAATAAGTGTTACTAAACTTTTATGTATCCAACCAAAACTAGTTGTTGTTCCTAAATAAGAATCGTAAACTGAAACTTTAACTTGTACCCAATTTCCATCAACAGTTATTACCTCAAATGATTGATATGCTAAAGCCTGACCTAAAATATCCGCACTTGTTGAAGGATAACTTCTTAAATTGCAATTAGAATTTGTTAATGCAGTTGAGTAATTACTGCCTTTATAATCATTATAGTTGTTAAAATCGTACTTTTTATAAGAGCTGGTATGTTTTGTGTGCGAATTTTCATGCCCCCATCTTACACCACAATGAGGACATCTCATTCCTACTCTAGAATTAACAGAAACTTCCTTTTGGCAGGAACCGCAACTTTTGCTTTCTGTGGTATAAGTTTGAGCATTGGTTGTAAATGATGTAAAGTTTAAAATTGTAAGGCTAATTGCTAAAATAATTGTTTTCATATTGTTTGTTTATTTTTATTTGTTAATAATTTATTTTGTTGAAATATGTTTAGGATTCGAACCTAAAACCTTGTAATTACAAAAACCTACTAAAGAAATTACCTGTTTTACCATTTAAACTAACATATTTTTTTATTTGATTCATCAATTGATAATTGAGAATTAAAAAGGTAACCATGAAAATAAAATAATTTTTAAAAAATAAAACCTAACTTAGTTATATATCATTTAATAGAATTTTTAATGCGTTTATTTAATTGGATCGTAGAACTTTATCTAAATAATTCCATTTGGGTTTTCGTTTCGATCTCACACAAAATCCCGCTCGTAACCATTCAAAAACATACAGAACAGAATGTAGGGATTTTGACGAAGTAAATCTTATAGCCGAAACTATTAAATTATTTTGAATTTATAATCCAGTATTTGGTAATGTAACATTTAAAGATATACTATTTTTTTTGTTTTAATTCTAATATCTTCCAAACGATGTCATTTAGCATAAAACAAAACAATAAATCAAACTCTTTAGTGGTTAAAAAAAAGGGGTTTTTCATTGGTGTTTTTTTGTTGAAATTTATACTTTTTTCACTTACTTGTACAATCATACAAGTGCTTGCACAATCGTACAACAAATAATTCAAAGGACCTACTTTGGCGAGGACTTACAATTGTTAAGAATTGTATTACGATTGTTAACGATCGTATATAACCATTTTGTAAAATACTGATATTTAATAAGTTGCACAAAAAAACGATCGTTTTTTGCTTTACCTTATTGTTAACAATCATATACGATTGTTTATCTATTTTAATGGTCGTTTTTACTTTACAATTTTTATATTATAAATATTAATTTTTTGTTTTTTGTTTCTTATGAGTATTACAAAAATGGAATCGTAAATATTTTTTGTTATTAAAGTATATTGAAAATCTTAATAAATAATTAAGAAAAAAGATTATATTAGCATTGCGTAAATATGAGGTGGTTAATAAAAATCCCCACCTCTTTTTCAAACCAAACTAACGATTAAGATGAACCGGATTAAAGAAGTTTTAGAACAAAAAGGGATTAAGCAAACTTGGCTTGCAGAAAAACTTGGAAAGAGTTATCCGGTTATAAATGGTTACGTGCAAAATAAAAACCAACCAAGGTTAGAAACACTTTACGAGATAGCAAAAATTTTAAGCGTCGATGTAAAAGACTTACTTATTTCAAAACCACAATACAAATAATTTCTATGGAAACAAAAAACATATTTGATTTACATAATGAAATTCTTGATGACTATAAATTATACATTGATAGTTTCATAAATATTTCTGATAAGGACATATTAAATAAAGTGCAAACTGAGTTTAATTCAGGGGATCTTTATCCCGAACCATTGGTTCAATTTAATCCCTCTTTCGAAGAAGGTGGTAAAGTTGAAGATTTGATTAATGAAGGAACTTTAGTAAAGGATTTTAATGATATTTTTTACGATGATAATGGTAAATCATGGGCAATATATAAACATCAAACCGAGGCCATCAGAAAAGGTAACGATGGCAGCGGTTTTGTTGTAACATCTGGAACTGGCTCAGGTAAAAGTTTGACTTATATAGCTACAATTTTTAATTACCTATTTAAAAATCAAGCTAAGTCTGGCATAAAAGCAATTATTGTTTATCCATTAAACGCTTTAATCAACTCTCAGGAGGCATCATTAAATGGCTTTCAAGATAACTACAGAAAAAGAACTGGGAAAGATTTACCGTTTACTTTTCGTAAATACACAGGACAAGAAAAACAATTGGACAGAGAAAGTGTCATTGCGAACCCACCCGATATACTTTTAACAAATTACATGATGCTTGAATTGTTAATGGTTCGCTTGGGTGACGCACCGCTTAGAAATTCGTTTTTAAACAATTTACAATTTTTGGTTTACGATGAGTTGCACGTTTATAAAGGAAGACAAGGAGCCGACGTTTCATTATTAAATAGAAGGATTAAAGCAGGGTGCTTAAACAAAAACATTATTTGCATCGGGACTTCTGCAACAATGGCTTCTGGTAGCATTGATGTTCAAAAAAGTATTGTTGCTAAAGTTGCAAGTAGTTTTTTTGAAACTAACTTTTTGTCGGATAACGTAATTGTTGAATCATTAACTTATTCAACGGATGAAAACTTACCTTCAATTGATTTATTAAAGAAAACACTATCTAACAATATCATTGTTGGCACAAAGGAAGATTTAGCCAAAAATCCTTTAGCAATCTGGCTCGAAAGAACGATCGCAATAACCGTTGATGGTGGAAGTAAAATCCGTAAAAAACCTCAATCGTTAAAGGAAACTGCCAGACAGCTATCAGCTGAAATTGGTATTGATAAAGAAATTTGCGAAGAAAAAATAATTCAACTTTTAACTTGGGCTGAAAAAGTAAATATTGAAAGTGCTAAAGCACGAAAAAAAGAAACCATACTTCCTTTTAAATTACATCAATTTATTTCTCAAACCGGTTACGTTTATCTCACACTTCAAAAACCAAGCGAGCGATTTATTACACTGAGTCCAAATCCATTTGTAAAACTGGATGGACACGAAATTGAAGTGCCTGTTTTTGAAACTGTTTTTAGTAGAATAAGTGGACAGGAATTTTTATGTGTAAGAAAAGATTATGCTGCGGAAGGACAAAAATTAATTTTTAGGGGCTTTAACGACAATAGAAATCCAAGAAATGTTGAAGACTTAAAAACTAACGATGGAAAAAAGAACACTAAACGATCACGGACACAAGATGAGTATAAAGATGGATATGTCATTTTTGAGAAGGAAGGAAATCTACTAAACATAAACGAGTACATGGACATTCTTCCTTCGGCATGGATAACAAAATCAGGTAAGATAGAAAGTTCAAAGGAGTTTTTCTTGCCAACCGAAATTTATGTAAAAGTAGATGGATCTTTTTCTGAAACTCCAAATGGTGGCGAAAAAGCATGGTTCCTTGCGGCACAATTACTCTATGATCCTACATGCGGTATTATTTATCAAGAGACAAAGTTGAGTGAAAAAACAAAACTAATTTCTCTTGGTAATGAAGGTCGTTCTACTTCCACAACTCTAATAACATTACAAACTTTATTAGCATTGCACCGACACGGAAAGCCATTGAAGGAGCAAAAGTTAATGAGTTTTACTGATAACAGACAAGATGCTTCATTACAAGCCGGACACTTTAACGATTTTATACAGGTAGTTCAGTTACGATCAGCAATTGAAAAAGTGCTTAGTTCATCTAAGGAGCCAATAAGCATTAATGATTTAATTTATAAGGTACAAGATGCATTAAATTTAAACGAGGAAGATTACGCATTAAACCCTTCTCCAAATCCTCAAATACCTAATGAAAACAACAAGAAAGCATTAAGAAGTTATATCAGTTACCGAATTATTCAAGACTTGAAACGAGGTTGGAGATATGTATTACCTAATCTTGAACAAACTGCTCTCCTTGAAATTACTTATGAAAAAATTGATAAATATTGCTCTGAGAATTTTCGTTGGGCACAAATTTCGCTATTAGATAATTTTGATGCCAATGCAAGAAAAGAATTTGTCACTCAGATTTTAGACTACTTCAGAAATATTTATGCAGTAGATTTTGAAATGCTCCGTTATGATAATCGCTCAAGAGTTCAGGATGAATTGAATAATATTTTGAATAAAGAAAAACTATGGTCACTTGATAAAGGTGAAAAATTAGAAGTTCCAAATTGTTTATCTGCCTTTGGTGCCGATAAGGGGCCGCGCGAAACTTTTATTCAAAGTGTTGGGCCATCAAGTCGTTTAGGTCGTTTTATCAAACATGAATTTAGAAAAGCGAATTTAACTCAGCCATCAAAAGATGAATACGAATTGTTTATTACTGATCTTTTAGATAAACTAGCAGAACTTCATTACTTAAAGAAATTTGATAAGGAAGATATCATAAAGGCTGAAAAAGGAGATAAAGTTGCGTACCAACTAATATTAGCATCTGTGCTTTGGAAAAAAGGCGATGGTGTTAAAGTAAAAACTGATAAAACTTCATACATAACACTGGAAGGAGAAATGGCGATTAAACCACATACTTATTTCCAAAAGTTATACGAGTTAGATTTTACTTCATTACCTAAATCTTATTTAGCAGCTGAACATACAGGACAAATTAATAATGACCTTAAAATTAAAAGAGAACTGCAATTTAATGATGCAAAAGAGTTGAGTGCTTTGTATTGTTCACCAACAATGGAACTAGGCATTGATATTTCATCTTTGAATATTGTTCATATGAGAAATATTCCTCCAGGACCAGCTAATTATGCTCAGCGAAGTGGACGTGCAGGCCGAAGCGGACAATCAGCTCTTGTATTTGCTTATGCTTCTAAAGTATCGCCACACGATAAACATTATTTTGCTGACCCAGTTAAAATGGTTTCTGGTATTGTTCAAGCTCCACGAATTGATTTAACGAATGAAGAATTAATTCGTTCGCACATAAATGCAAATGTTCTTTCTTTTTTAAATGCTGAAGAATTTGGCCCATCTTTAATGGAATTAGTTGACATAGGTGGAAAAACATACAGACTAAAAGCTAATATTAAGGCCAAGTATCAAGATGTTATTGATAGTAATTATTTAAAAATATTAGCCAATGCCAAGGAAGTAATTCAAGGTATTAAATTAGGAGAAACTACTTGGTACAACGAAGAGTGGTTGAAAAAAGAAGTGAAGACTGTTCCTGAAAAATTAGAAAATGCTTTAAATAGATGGCGAAGAATGTATTTAGATGCATTACGTCAAATGAATGAAGCGCACGAAATAAAAACGAGTCCAATTATTAAAGATGCATCTATGAAAAAAGTTGCTGATCGTTCTTATTGGTTAGCTGAAAATAGATTAAAATTATTATTGAACCAATCTGACTCAGGAAAAAATTCTTCTTTGTCTGAGTTTTATACATTCCGTTATTTGGCTTCTGAAGGCTTTTTACCTGGTTACAACTTTACAAGATTACCTATTCGTGTATTCCTTGGCGGTAAGGATAAAAACGAAGCCATATCTCGACCTCGCTTTATTGGATTAGAAGAATTTGGACCTAATAACATGATTTACCACAATGGAGGTAAATACAAGGTAAACCGAATAACTCCTTCTGATGTTTCACTTCAGCTTTCTAAATTAAAAATATCAAAGGATACGAATTATGCTTTTTTAAACGAAGAAGGTGTTGGAAAAAATCAAGATCCAATAACCGGTTCTCAATTTACAGCCAGCAATATGGATTTGCTTCAAAATCTTTTGGAGTTGGAAGAAGCACAATCTGAAAACTCAGAGCGTATTTCATGTATGGAAGAGGTACGAACGCGTGAAGGTTATGAATGCGAACTTTACTTAAACACAAACGATAATTTAATAGATGCTTCTAAAATAAAATTAACTCTTGATGGACAAGAACTAATGAAATTATTTTATGCCCCATCAGCCAATATTATTAAACTAAACAGAAAATGGAAACGTGGACTTACCGATGGATTTGATATTGGATCAAAATCAGGTTTCGTTAAAAGAAAAAAGGACAAGTCAAAGCCTGAAGATCCTCATCAAAATGTAATGCTTTACACTTACGACACCTCTGATGTGCTTTATATTCAACCAATAAAATCATTATCAATAACGGATGAAGGTGTTATTACTCTGCAATATGCGATTCAAAAAGCAATTGAATTATATTATAATATAGAACCAGTAGAAGTTGCTGCTATCCTTATGGGTACTGGAGAAAATAAAAACATAATGATTTATGAATCTGCTGAAGGTAGTATTGGTGTACTAAAAGATATTGCCAGAAACCCAGTAAAACTGCGCGAGTTGTTTTTAAAGGCTTATGACATTTGTGGTTATGATTACGCAACAAAAACAGATAAATATCCTGAACGACCTAAAGCAAGTTATGACGACTTACTTTCATATTACAACCAAAAAGATCATTCAATTATTGATAGACACAGCATAAAATTGGCATTAGAATTATTGATTATTTCTAATCCGGATGATACACAAGGTTCTACTTATGAAGAAAAATACCAGGAATTATCAGGAAAAATACATATTAAGAGTCCTGGAGAAAAAAAATTATTGGATTACCTTTTCGAAAATGGTTACAGATTGCCTGATTATACCAATTACAAAATGGAGCAATTTTTTATTGAACCAGATTTTGTTTACAAAGTTGATAAAGCCTTAATATTTGTTGACGGCGGAATACACAAGACCGCAATATTGAAAGCGGATGATTTAAAAAAGAGAACAGCATTAACCAATGCAGGTTATGATGTGTTAGTTTGGGATGATACTTCAGAATCTGTTGATGCTTTTATTACTAAACGACAAGATATTTTCAGAAAAGTAAGATAATATGGTGGACGCAAAATTAAAAAAACCGGGAACACTGGTTAAATTCAGAGGCAGACGATGTGTGGTGCAGCCAAGCACCGATAGCGAACTTATTCTTTTGAAACCATTAGGAGGCTCAGATGAAGAAATGATGGCTGTTTTTGAGCCTGTTTTAGGGCCTAACGATAAAATTGAATCTGATCAATTTGATAAACCATCTGTAGAAGATTTGGATAGCTTTATTACAGCTAAAATGCTATATGATGCGGCTCGCCTTTCTTTTAGACAAGTTAGTGGGCCTTTTCGTTGCATGGGCAAACTTTCGTTTCGTCCTCGTTCCTATCAGTTAGTGCCTTTAATAATGGCATTAAAGCAGCCAGTAACGCGTTTACTTATTGCTGATGACGTTGGAGTTGGTAAAACCGTGGAAGCACTTTTAATTTTGCGCGAATTATTAGAACGTGGTGCAATAAAAACATTTGCTATTTTATGTCCTCCTCATTTGTGCGAACAGTGGCAAAAAGAATTAGCAGATAAATTAGATATTGAAGCAGAAATTATCCGTTCAAGTTCTGTGGCAAGTTTAGAGAGAAAAATTGTTGGAGATGATACTTTAAATGTTTTTAACTATTATCCTTATCAAGTTGTTTCAATTGATTATGCAAAGGGAGATAAAAAGAGACCTATATTTATTAAAGATGCGCCTGATTTAATTATTGTTGATGAGGCTCACACGTGTACAAAAAATTTGGATCACCAAAAATCAAGTCAAAAACAACAGCGTTATGAATTGCTGGAACAGTTGGCTAAAAAGGATGGTCAACATTTTGTTATGCTAACTGCTACACCTCACAGCGGAAAGGACGGCGAGTTTCAATCATTATTAGGTTTATTAAATCCTGAGTTTGAAAGTTATCAATTATACGATTTAACTGTTTCTGAAAAAAGAAAAGTAGCGGCGCATTTTATTCAGCGTAAACGTAAGAATATTGAAAAATGGTTGGATGAAGAAACTCCATTTCCAAAACGTATTACCGAAGAGTTACCCTACAAACTTTCTAAAGATTATGCAGCACTTTATGATAAAGTAATAAAGTTTATTTCTGGAATGAACATTAGCGATGTTTCTGAAAACAAAGCACGCATTAAACATTTTGCTGCATTGACTTTATTACGTGGTGTTATGAGCAGCCCTAGGGCTGGCTCTACCATGTTGCAAAAACGTAAAACCAAAGCAGATGCTTCTTCCGAATTAGAGTATAGCGATAATCCGGTAATTGAAAAATGGGATGATCAACAAGATACCGAGCAGGTTGAGATAATTGACAATGCTGGTTTATCTCAAAAAGAAACTGATGTATTGCATCAACTTTCTATTGAGATTGATAATTTGCAAGACCCTGCAAAAGATTTTAAAATTAAATTAGCCATCGATCAAATTAAAACATGGGTTGCTAATGGCCAAAGCCCTATTGTGTTTTGTCGTTTTATTGAATCGGCTTTATACATCGAAGATCAATTAAAAAAGCATCTTCCATCAGGAATTGATATTCGTGCAATCACCAGTTTATTAAGTGATGAAGAACGTAGAGAAAAAATTGATGAGATGGCTAAAAATGCCAAACGTGTTTTAATTGCTACCGATTGTTTAAGCGAGGGTATTAACTTACAAGATAAATTTAATGCTATTCTGCATTACGATTTACCATGGAATCCTAACCGCTTAGAACAACGTGAAGGACGCGTTGATAGATATGGACAGGTTGGTTGGATAAATAAAAAAGGCGAAGCCCAAAACACAATTGAAGTACGTGTTCTTTTTGGAGAAGACAACCCTATTGATGTGGTTGTTTTGAAAATTATTATTGAGAAAATTCGTAACATTCAAAATACCTCAGGTGTTAGTATTTCGATCGCTGAAGATAATCGTTCGGTAATGGATAAAGTGTTGAAAGAAGTAATTCTTAATCCTGATAAAGCACGCAATCAATTTGCAAAGCAAGTAAAAATTGATTTTGAAGAAAGTGAAGAGTTATCTGAACTGGATATTGAATTAACCAATGAAATTGAACGTGCTAGAGATAAAGCAGAAAAAATACGATCTATATTTGCTCACGAAAGCATTATGCCCGATGATGTAAAAAAGGATTTGAAGGAAGTAGACGATGCAATTGGTGATGTAAAAACATTAGAAAATTTTGTTTTACAATCTGTTAGTTTATTAGGTGCCAAAGTAGAAAAACACAATGGTGGCTATGTGTTTTATCGTCAAAATATGGATACTTGGATAGCAGAATATTTAGGGCATGGAGATAAAATTCATATTTCATTTGAATCACCTACTCCAACTGGGTATCGCTACATTGGAAGAAATCACCGTTTTGTAGAGCAATTATGTCATCGTGTTATTGCTAACTCTTTAGATAAAAACAGAAAAGATAAACGCGCTGCAAGGGCTTCTGTTTTTAGCACGGATGAAGTGAATACGCAAACAACATTAATTCAATTTAGAGTACGTAACGTTATTCGTGAGGTTGGAAAACAGCACGAAATGGTTAGCGAAGAAATGTTTTTGTGGGGCTATAAACAAATAGATAGCGGCATAGAAGCATTAGATATAGATGAATGTAAAAGACTTCTTAATACTGCCAACGCTATTGATATCAGTGAAACTCGTCAAAAACTATTATTTGAAACAGAATTAAAACACTTTGAAGAATTGCATCCTGATTTTATAAAAGTGGTCGAAGATCGTAGCAATGAATTAGTAGCAGCACACATGCGTTTTGCAAAATATTTAGGCGCTAAACGTTTTGAAGCCGTAACCCCAGTTTTACCTCCTGATATTTTAGGTGTTTATGTTTTAATTCCTAATCCAAAAATTTAATATGGCTAAACAAACATCAAATAAAGTTTCAACTATGTTTATTAAACAAGCCCTTGAATTAGTTAGTGCTGCTCGCAATCAAGTTGCAAAGCAAACTAATAGCGTATTAGTATTTACGTATTTTCATTTAGGTAAATTAATTGTAGAGAACGAACAGGGTGGCAATAAAAAAGCCGGTTATGGATTAGAGACAATAAAAATTTTAAGTAATAATCTTACAACAAAATTTGGACAAGGTTTTTCGGTTGATAATCTCGAAAACATGCGGTCATTTTATATTGCTTACAAGCATAAAATTGCTGAAACAATAATTTCCGAGCCAGTGGCTCGGAAATCTATGAAAGACAAAAAAACGCAGACAGCGTCTTCGAAATATACTCAAATTACAATTTCCGAGCCGGTGGTTCGGAAATCGTTCGCTGATATTTTTCCTTTATCGTGGACAAACTACACAATCTTAACTCGAATTAAAGATGATGACGAACGTTCCTTTTATGAAATTGAAGCCATAGAAGGTAACTGGGGAAAAAGAGAATTACAACGCCAATATGATAGTGGCTTGTATGAGAGACTTGCGTTAAGCAAAAATAAAAAACAAGTAAAACAATTAGCTACAAAAGGACAACTGATAGAAAAGCCTGAAGATGTTTTAAAATCGCCTTATGTATTGGAGTTTTTAGGATTAGATGCTAAAGCTGCTTATTCAGAAACTGATTTAGAATCGGCAATCATCAATAAGATTGAACATTTTTTATTAGAAATGGGAAAAGGCTTTTTGTTTGGCGGCCGACAAGTGCGTTTTTCTTTTGATGGTGAAGATTTTTTTGTGGATTTAGTTTTATATAACCGCTTATTGCAATGTTTCGTGTTGGTCGATTTAAAAATCGGAAAACTAAAACATCAGGATATTGGGCAAATGCAGATGTATGTGAATTATTACGACCGTCACATAAAACAAAAATTCGAGAAGCCAACAATTGGCATTATCATTTGCAAAGATAAAAGTGATGCTGTGGTAGAAATTACTTTACCAAAAAACAACAAATCAATTTTTGCCAAAGAATACAAACTGTATTTGCCTAGCAAAATAGAATTGAAAAAATTAATTGAATAATGAATTTCCCATCAATAGATATACAAGGTTCTATCCTTTCTGCTGAGTTACTTAGTAAAATTCGTGCTGAACAAGCCAATTTTCAGTTAGATGCAAACTTTAATTCTGCTTATAAAAAGGGGCAAGTTAAAGATGAAATTAGTTTGGCTTGGCAAGACACCAAGGCGCAATGGACCATCTTTAACAACAAACTAAAACGCTTAAAAGAAGGTGAAACAGCAGCTACGGAAACGCGCCAATTTTGGATCATCCCTTTATTAGCCAATTTTGGTTACGATTTTCAATTTCTTAAATCTGCTGAAGAATTAAATGGAAAATCATTTTGGATAAATTTTCGCGAACAAAACATTGGAGGCTTCCCATTATACATTGCTGGCTTTAACGAGAGTTTAGATAAGCGACCTGAAAATAAATTATTACGCGTATCGCCACACGCATTGGTGCAAGAGTATTTAAATTATAGCGAACATTTATATGGTTTGGTTACCAATGGTAAACAAATACGTTTGTTGCGTGACGCCAGTCGTTTAACACGTTTAAGTTATGTAGAGTTTAACTTAGAAAAAATTATGGAGGAGGATTTGTATTCCGACTTTGTGATTCTATACCGTTTACTGCATAAAAGCCGTATGCCTCAAACTGGAGATGGCGGAGCTGAAAGCATTATTGAAAAATACCATCAGGAAGGTTTAGAGGCTGGTGCAACCATTCGTAACAAATTAGGCGATTCTGTTAAGGCCACTATTGCAAACTTAGCAGAAGGTTTTGTAAACCATCCTGAAAATAAAAACTTACGAGATTTAATTGCTGCAAATACGTTTAATACCGATGAGTATTACAAACAAATGTTACGAATTATATATCGTGTATTGTATTTGTTTGTTATTGAAGAGCGCAACCTGGTATATGCCGATAGCAAGGAAAAAGAAACCAAACGCTTTAACCAAATATATTTTAAGCATTACAGTTTATTACGTTTACGCAAATTAGCCAAACGAATTGCTCCACCCGATGCAGCGCATCATTATGATTTATGGATGAGCCTAGTAAACACTTTTGCTTTATTTGAAAAAAGCGAAACCGGTAAAAAAATGGGCTTAATGGCTTTGCAAGGCGATTTGTTTAGTTACAACGCGATTGCAAGTAATCAATACGATTTGCATGAAAGCCATTTAGCGAATGATGTTTTATTTAAAGCCATTAAAGCCTTAGGTTATTTTGAAACTGATAAACATGTATTAATTGCTGTGAACTATGGTGGATTAGATGTAGAGGAATTTGGATCGGTTTATGAAGGCTTATTAGAATTAAAAATAAAAATTGAACCCATACCCGGTTCCGATAAATACACTTGTAGTTTAATTGGAAGTAGCGAACGAAGTAAATCAGGATCTCATTACACGCCAGAGGAATTGGTGCAGCCACTTATAAAACACTCCTTACAATACATTATTGATGAGCGTAAAGATAAGCCAGATGCCGAACAACAATTATTAGACATTAAAGTGTGCGATGTGGCCTGCGGTAGCGGACATATTTTGCTTTCTGCGGCTCGCAAAATAGCTTTGGAGTTGGCTTGTATACGCGAAACAACTGCAAGTAATAGCAAAGAAAAAGTTGAACAACCTTCACCCATGTATTTGCGTCAAGCCATGCGCGATGTAATACGTAATTGTATTTATGGAGTAGATAAAAACCCGTTGGCAGTTGAATTATGTAAAGTAGCCTTATGGTTAGAAGCGCATAACCCCAACGAACCTTTAAACTTTTTAGACCATCACATTAAATGTGGTGATGCCATTGTTGGTTTGGCACACCGCGAAGAGTTAGAAAATGGAATTGCCGATGAGGCTTTTAAAACTTTGCCGGGTGATGATAAAGATATTTCAAGTACTTATGCTAAACAAAATAAAGCAGAGCGTAAGGAACGAGTAACAAAAGAATTACAAATTAAAGCAGATTTTGAAGTCACTACAACTGCCAATGTGCAAGAGGCAATGGAGGAATACAAAACCTTTAATAAACTATCTGAAAACACACCAGAAGAAATTGAAGCAAAACAACGTGCCTACAAAAATTTTTTAAATGGTAAGGGCTTTATTTTTTTAAAAACAATGGCCGATAGCCAAGTAGCGCAATTTTTTATACCTAAAACAACAGCAAATAAAGACAAACTTATTACCGATAACGAATACCGACAAATATTAGCCGGGCAGAAAGGTTGGCAAGGCCAAAAAACAGCCATGGCAACAGCTATTGCACAAAAAGAAAGAATATTTCACTGGTTCTTAGAGTTTCCAGAGGTGTTTCAAAAAGAAGGATTTGATTGCATTCTTGGTAATCCACCATTTTTAGGCGGGCAAAAATTAAGTGGGAGTTTTGGCGACGCATATTTAGAATATATTAAATACCAGTTTAAGCCAATTGGCGCTGTAGATTTGGTAACATATTTTTTTAGAAGAATTTATACTATCATAAATAAGCATGGTTTTCTATCGCTAATTTCAACGAACACAATTGCACAAGGGAAAAGTCGAGAAGAAGGTTTGGACATAATTGTGCGTCAAGGTGGCACAATTAACCATGCTGTAAAAAGCATGAAATGGCCTGGTATAGCGGCAGTCGAAATCGCATTAGTAACAATTACAAAGCAAATTTGGAAGGGTAGTTATGTTTTATCTGGAAACGAAGTGAAAACTATCACTCCATATTTGGACGATGCCGAAACACTTGGCAATCCTTTTTCATTAATACAGAATGAAAATAAGAGCTTTCAAGGTAGTATAGTATTAGGTAATGGTTTTGTGCTAGAGCCACCCGAGGCAGAAGCGTTGATTAATAAAGACCCTAAGAACAAAGAGGTCCTGTTTCCGTATATGAATGGAAATGATTTAAATAATAATCCAGACCAAAGCCCAAGCAGATGGGTAATTAACTTTTTTGATTGGCCAGAAGAGAAGGCAAAATTATATACTGATTGCTATAATATCGTTGAAAAATTAGTTAAACCAGAAAGGCAAAGATGGGCAATTGATAAAAATGATGTTGAAATCATAGGTGAATATGCCTTGCGTAAACCATTACCAGAAAAATGGTGGATTTATGGTGAGAAGCGACCTGCATTGTATAAAACAATATCTAATTTAAAAAGGGTATTACTAATACCTAATCAAGCTTGTAAATATGTTGCTCTTCAATTTGTTCAATCTAAAATGGTCTTTTCAAATGCATTGGCAGTATATGCACAAGACGATTATTATTTTTTCGCAATTGTATCTAGTTGCATTCATGTTGAATGGGCATGGAAAAATGCCTCCCGGATGAAAGCAGATATGAGATACACACCTTCAGATGTTTTTGAGAATTTTCCATTCCCTCAAAACCTTTCCTCAGAAAAAGAACAAGAGATAGAACAACTAGGAGAACATTACCACGAACATAGAAAACAATTGATGTTGTTAATTCAATTAGGCTTAACAAAAACCTATAATTTATTTCATGCCAAAGATTTATCAATTGAATCAATTGAAAAAGCATGCAAACAAACCGAAGTTACTTGTAAAAAAGCCTATACTGATATTTTAAAATTGCGAGTATTACAGAAACAAATGGATGAAGCAGTTTTAGAGACTTATGGTTGGAGTAATATACAAATGCGTCACGATTTTTATGAGGTAGATTATTTACCTGAAAATGATCGTGTACGTTATACCATACACCCAGATGCACGTAAAGAAGTTTTAAAGCGTTTACTAGAACTTAACCATACCATTTACGAAGAAGAAATAAAACAAGGCTTGCACAAAGAAGAAGATGTAACTAAATTCTATGAGCAAAAAGGTATTCCCGTTCCGGCTGAAGTAATTGCTATTATGGGTGCCAACAAAATAGAAAAGAAAGCAAAAGAGTATAAAAAATCAAAAAAATCAATCGCTAATAATGGTCAGGATAATTTGTTTAGTGGTGCTGATGAATAAATAAAAATAAATAATATGAAAAATAACGGTTATCTTAATTCATTCAAATTAAACTTCAAATGATAAACATTAAAGAAATTGTAGAGAAAATAAAGACATCTTATCCTAAAATTAGGGTTGAAGAAAAAGTTAAAATTAATGAGCAGTTTACTGCTGACTACGTTATTATTCAAGGTTTGAAAATTAAAGCCATTTTTATACCCTTTAAAAAAATACCAGATAATTTATGGGAAAATTATGTGAAAGGTGAAAATTCGGAAATTGCATACTATTACGATTCATCAAAAATTTATA
>Ga0209086_10000319_pt1 | contig 41609 bp, 45 predicted proteins | sample M_130207_XF_Meta_FD_187312 | JGI IMG/M metagenome (GOLD analysis project Ga0209086, IMG submission 187312) | Freshwater microbial communities from Lake Montjoie, Canada to study carbon cycling - M_130207_XF_MetaG (SPAdes) (version 2) | ecosystem: Environmental > Aquatic > Freshwater > Lake... | reverse complement strand
AAAAAAAAAAAATATAATACTAATTTATAATGTCAGCTCCAGGTATTGATTCGTTTACTATGACAGGTACAGGTACAACAAATGCTGCGAAGTGTTTAATCAAACTTAAAAATATGTCCACGACCACTACAATTAAATCAGCGGTATTAAAAATACCATGTGGTCCTAAAGGCGAATCTGTGTCATTTGACCTCAATAACCAAGCCGAAGTTTTTCCTACATTAACTACGCAATCAAACAATTTGTTTAATAGCGCTATAGAACCACTTACTTCATCTGAAGCAACCTCAGCATCTTCCACCGGGTACGCAACTGAAGGTACTATTTTCGCAAATGGAACTCAGTACATAAATAACATTGCAGGTGTCAATTTAGAAAATGGAAAAACATATCCCTGTATTTTGAAAATTTGCTTTTCGGGAGGGGTTAATGTTTCTGCGGCAAATAGTTTCGTTCCTTCAACAAACCCTAACGCTCCAAAACTTAACTCAAGCGTCGCTTTGTCACCTAAGAGTTTTCAAGTTAGTGTAGATCATTTATTGACAAGCGCCGGCGGATCGGTTCACACCGGTGGATCTACTATAACACATATTGATTTTACTTTAACAAACAATAGTGGTGGAAAAATCGCATCCGCAGTTAAACCTTGGCCTACGGGAACATTAACAGCCGCAAGCACAACCTTTGTTTTAGTGGATACTGATTTTCCAGATAAGGATGGTAAAACCATCCTTGTAGACGACGCAATTTACACACTTGAAGCTAATTTTGTAAATGAAAATGGACATAGTATAGATTCGAATGCCCTTACTGTTACTACAACAAATTTGACTGGACCCACTACGGCTTTCGAAGTTACTACTGTTGTCGTAAATAACGTTACTGTCGCTAATGTTAAATTTACGTCACCAGCGGATGCGTCATTTTCAAAAATGATTGGTCTTGTTGTATTAGACCAGGCTTCATCTCCTATGGCTCCTATGTATTATTTATGGAATGGTGTTGATTATACATATTCTACTTCAACGCTTACAAAAAATAGTACCGGTAGTAGTTCAGTAAAATTAAAAAATAATACATCTGGATATTCTTTCAACATTAGTGGTTTAATTTCTAATATACCATATAGTTTTAAAATAGCTTTAATAAATGAATACGGTGTTTGCGAAGAATCAATAGCTTTTAGCGTTACTCAAAAAGCATCGCCTTCTGAGGTGAGAGAATTATCGAGTGCTAGACTTATGGAATCTACGAACACGAATATGGCCGTCGAGTTTAGGGACTCGCTTATTGCCCAATTAAAAGATGCTTCAGTATTACCATTATTTAGAGATATTGAATTTGGTAGTGGTGCTACTGCGACAAGCACTTTGTCGGCTATGATTGGTCCCGCCGTTTTAGATTTTATAAACGGACCATCAATAGCATTACCTCTTGTTTGTGCTGATATATCGATGAGACAACCTCAAAATAATTATCCTATTGCGTTAGGTGCTGATGGAATATTCCGTTTTACTAGTAAAACTGTTCAAGATGACGCTTCCGCATACCAATATGCTTTATCGCTATATAAACTAAATGCTACAACGGTAACAGATAAATCAAGAACCGATTCAGAAATCTTTGGATTGATTGGTAATGTTGTTGCTACTACAACTTTTGCTACATGGTCTAGTTACTCTCCTAGTCAAAAATTTGGCGCATCAAACAGTTCCGAAGTCCTATTAAAAGCCGTTGCTGGGTATCATCTTGTTAAAACTCTTAATAAAACTGGAACTGCTAAGTTTAATAGTGCCAAAATTCAAAATGACTTACCGGATGCTGATAATACTGTTACTTTAGCAAAACATGGATTCACAGGAACAAATGTTCCTTACACCGTCTATCAGGCGCCCGCGGTTGATATTAATGACGAACCCACAACAAACACAAAGTTTTACATCTGGCAAGTTGGTGGTAGTATTGTAACCATTTCAGTATCTGCTTCTATTACATTTACTGATTCCTTGACGCTATTAAAATCTTCTGTGACAGGTCCATCAACTGACGTTACACTTAACTATATGGTAACACCTAGTTTAGTAGGTATGTTGGACGCAACACCTTCAAATAGCGACATATCTATTGAATTTAATAAAAACCGAGTAGGATTTTCGGCTATTGCGGGTGTTACAGGTGTCAATAATTTAGGTGAAAAACTTAATATCACAGTAACACCTTCTATTGGTGCGTCTCAAAGTGTTCAAGCACCACTTCAATTTAACGCTTATGGTTATCCAATTCCATTTAAGGTAAATGTTTCATCCTTGGGTTTACAAGTTACAAATGGTGTTACATATACAGTAGGATTGGATTTTGCCGAAGTTATTGAAGATTTATTATCTCCAAGCAATAGTTATACTTCAGGGTTTAAAAATTTAATCCCTATTGATGTATCGAAAACTGATATAAAACCTTTTAGTAAGCCTATTGGAACATTACCTGAGACAGGAACTGACGATGGAAAGATTACTCTAAAAATGTCTGCTGTATCATATGATAATTTGAGTGGAACAACATTTACCAACCAAAGCGTATATTTATTTAGTAATGATACTAAACCTTTATCAAGTTGGACAGGGGATACATCTGCTATATTAGCAGCTTCAAAAGCGAGTGCGGTAACAACTTATTTGACAACTAACAACACAAACAACGCAGTTGCTGGATTTATTCTTGATGTTGAAACCGATCCCGCCACCGCAAAAATAACTAAGTCTTTAACAGCATTAACAAATGGAAAATCATATTATATTGTGGTACAAGTATCAGGATCTTCCCAACTTTCAATTCCAGTTATTTCTGGATTACTTGTGCCTACCGGAGCCCCTGGTAAGGTTCTTACTACTACTATGAAGATTTCAAACAAAAATGGAGATATTACAGTGAAATGGGTTGATCCTGCAAACGATGGTACAGGCAACACTGACGGTACTAATATCAAAAATTACGTCGTTGACTTATATATGGCAGTAGAGGGAGGGGCTAAAATATTTTCGAAAGCAGTTGATGGAAACGTTTTGAGTGTTACATTCGGCAAAACTGAAGCTAGTCTTGTTATCGGAACACCATACACAGCAACAGTAAAAGCTATCACTTTTACAGATAAATCAAGCACATCAGATTTCACACCTGCCCTTTTTGATGTCGCAGCAATCCCAATGGTCCTAAATACAGCAACATATCTTGGTGCTAGTTTAGCAACCAGCGGGGTCAACATGGGAAAATATGTTGCAGAAATTAGATTAACATACAATACTAATGGTGCTAGTTTTGTCGGGTTATTTATGGGTTTTAGTGATGGAGATATTGAAGGGTACTATGTGCTTGGTCCTAATGATAATGGCGCAGCATTTGCTTCAGGCAAAGCCGCTTCTCCTTGGGATATATATGTGCCTTTACCTACCGGTATGACAGCTATGACAACCGGATTGCTTGTTTACCTTGACAACCAAGGTACAGTTGCCTACAAGTCTATTACAATTTAATTCTTAAATACGTGTATTAATAGTATATAACTGTATTTAAAGGTAAATTATTAATTTCAAAATAAAAAGTATTAATTTCAAAATAAAAAAGTATTAACTTCAAAATAAAAAGTATTATTTCAAATAAATCCATATTATATATTTGTCATTCAAGACAAATATATAAAAAATTTGTAAAAATCCGATAGACCCACACGATATTTTTTCATTTTTATATATCAAACAAACTTATACAATATAACAAAAACAATTAATTTAATTAAATTTTTAAATTCTACGACAAATATATGACAAACGTAGAAAATAATGTAATAAAATTAGATGGTGTTATTGAGGAAAAAACTATAAAAACTTTTGAAATTAAAACCAAAAATAAGGAAGAAAATATACTTCTTAGTATTGACGGTTTTGACACAGAAATAAGAGATACTGACTCATTTAGATTAAAAAGACATACTTTTGATAGTGATAGTGATTTAGAAGATACTAGTCAAAGCGATGGTAATACCAAACACGATATTAATAATGATGATATTGAAAATAACAAGAAAGATTTTAAAAACTGGAAATACAAATTAAGATACAAAGATATGGAAAAAATTGTTGATAATAATTATTTTGAAAAAAACCATCGTTTTTCAAATTCGTTAGACATATTGGCAAGTTATTTAAAAGGTAGGAAAATTATTTATATGGAATCGAAATATTATTCTGAAAATCAATTAAATAAAATAATGATGCCTGCTATACTTCTTTCTACTGTAGCAACGGTAATGGCATCAATAGTAAAAGATTTCCTTTGGGGTGCTATTTTTCTCTCATCTGTAAATGGACTAATAGCCTTTTTACTAGCATTAGTAAATTATTTTAAATTAGATGCGCGAGCCGAAGCAAATAAAATATCAGCACACCAATATGATAAGTTACAATCAATGGTTGAATTTAAGTCTGGATCTATTTTGCTTTTCCCAAAAAATGATAGCGATGAAAAAGATAACAATAAAATTGAAAATATGTTAGTTGATACGATAAAAGATGTTGAACAAAAAATAGCGGAAATAAAAGAAATGAATCAATTTATAATACCACGCGCGATCCGTTTAAGATATCCAATTATTTATAATACAAATATTTTTTCAATAATAAAAAAAATAGAAGATAAAAAAAAGAGAGCAATAAATACATTAAAGGATGTAAAAAACGAAATAAGGTATATTAATAGGACTCCACCAATAACACCCAGTCAAAAAACTAAATTAATAGGATTATTTAATCTAAAAAAAGAGTATGTAAGAGAGATATTAGCGTTAAAATCCGCTTTTTCGATTGTAGATCAAATTTTTATTCAAGAAATGGAAAATGCTGAAATTCAAAAAAAGAATTGGTTTAGAGGTATTTTTTGTTTTAATTATATTTTGCCCATAAAAGATCCAAATAATTTAAATAAGTTTATTAATGGCATAATGGACCCTTTTAAAGATGAACCAAATAATGAGAAGAAAAAACCTTATTTTACAAATAATAACAATAAAGAAAACTTATGTTGTTGGCCTTTTTGTTACAGTTACCAAATAATAAATAAAAATAAAGAAGTTCAAACAGAATTAAATAGTTCTAATTTTCGTGATCCTATAAATAATATTTAACTATAAAATAAGCATTTGAATATGAATTTTATTTTTATTTTGAATTTGAATTAAATAATACTAGTTACGACTTATGAAGTAGTATTATTTTACACACGATGGGAATCGAACCCATGACATATGCTTGGCAAGCATGCATTTTACCATTAAACTACGCGTGTTTTTCCGACTTGCTGGAATCGAACCAGCGACCTGTTGATATTTGTTTAACTACTACAGTCAACTGCTCTACCAATTGAGCTAAAGTCGGGCTAAGGCTATAAATTTGATTAAATAATTAATAATAGCCTACGTATTAAATTAGTAATATCTCTTTAAATTAGTTTTATTAAAATACTTTTTATTATTTATTCGAAAATGAAAAAAATTTATTCAAATTACTAGAATTTTGACGAGCACCGCTAAAGCCAACATTTTGCGTAGAATATAACATTTTTTTTGGTTTTATTAGTGCTATTCTTCTTTTTGCTTTGACTCTCTCTACGTAATCATGAATTAATTTTAGTTTTAATTGTTCAGGTGTTAGAGGTATTTGGGGTTCTTGAACATAATTCGGGTCTTTATAATTTTTAAAATATTTGTTATAAATCGCACTATTTTTCACTGCTGGGTCAATGGTTTTCATTTTTGGGTGTGTTAATGGTTGCGCTTGCTGATTATGATAATTTGGCTGATGATACTGTTGCGGTTCTGTAGTTTCTTTACGATGTAATACACCGTTGTTAAAACCAAATCCTAACGAATTTAAAATATCATCATATGTTACTTCATTTGGTTGTCTTTTATGTTGAAATCTTGGAGTTTTTTTAGTTTGATTATTTTTACCACTATTGTTTTCAACGTTATCTTCAATATTTAACTTAATATTATCATGTTCAAACTCTTCATTCATATATTCTTCAGTATTAACATCACAATTGTCTTCTAAACTATCGCTGTAGTTAAAATTAACAAATTTAACACTCATAATATATAATAATTATTTTTAAAAATTATATTTTATACTTAGTAAATTTTATTATATGTTTTTAATATAAATATGTTAAATACATATGTTAAAAATCGAGGAGAAACTAAATCAATTATTCACAGTAATAATCATAATAAAGTTAGTCAAGTAAAATGGGATGCTGATTATGATGGACACGACGGAAACATATCATTAGATATTTTAGATAATAATAAAAAAAAACATATTGATCTAAAGTTTGATCATCACGACTTAGAACAAATTTTTAACGTTCCTACTGAAAATACAAGTCTAGATAAAAGATTATTACGGGATTTTAGTATGACACACGCTCACAATAAAAAAAAAATAAATGCTCCTATGGTTATTGAATTAATTCAACCTAGCGATACAGAAGATGATATTTTTACAGAACCCCTATTATTTACAAATGATAATAACGTTTCAGCGCCTTTAAACCATTTATTAGAAACACCTTCGTATTCAAATATTAGTCACAAAAAAACAAAACGTAGAAGATCGAGTCAAAGTTCAAGAGCCAGAGGTAAGCAACAAATTATCATTCCACTAACAATCACTTCAAGAATAAGAAAGCCTTCTTATCCAAGAAGGAAAAAAAAATATGTAACACACGGGAGAAATAAAGGTATAAAATTATCTAGACAAGGAAAAAAACGAACTATTTCAAAAAATATTACAATAAGGATATAATACATTTATTTATTTAAAATATTTAACTAATCATATAATAAATGGCATTTAGACAATACGGAGGTTTAAATTATTCTAAAAAAAATAATATAATTAGCAATTTGTATACAACAAGTGACAATTTAGCGTTGAAAAATGGTCCTACCGGGAACACAGGTCCTACCGGTCCTATTAGTGTTGATGGTGTTGATGGTATTAATGGTATTGATGGTTATACAGGTCCCCAAGGTGTTATTGGTCCTCAAGGTATTCAAGGTTCTCAAGGTATTCAAGGTCCTCAGGGTCCCCAAGGTCCCCAAGGTTCTCAAGGTCCTCAAGGTACTATTGGTTCTCAAGGTTCTCAAGGTCCTCAAGGTCCTCAAGGTACTATTGGTTCTCAAGGTGTTCAAGGGTTTAAAGGTGATATTGGTCCCCAAGGTATTCAAGGGTTTAAAGGTGATATTGGACCTCAAGGTATTCAAGGGTTTAAAGGTGATATTGGTCCCCAAGGTGCTATTGGTGCTCAAGGTATTCAAGGTTCTCAAGGTTCTATTGGACCTCAAGGTCCTCAAGGTGCTCAAGGTTCTCAAGGTTCTCAAGGTATTCAAGGTTCTCAAGGTGCTATTGGTCCTCAAGGTCCTCAAGGTGCTCAAGGTTCTCAAGGTTCTCAAGGTATTCAAGGTTCTCAAGGTGCTATTGGTCCTCAAGGTCCTCAAGGTCCTCAAGGTCCTGCTGGTCGTGATGGTATTACTGGTCACGATGGACGCGATGGTATTGATGGTCATACTGGTCCTCAAGGTGCTATTGGTCCTCAAGGTGCTATTGGTCCCCAAGGTGCTATTGGTGCTCAAGGTATTCAAGGTTCTCAAGGTTCTCAAGGTTCTATTGGACCTCAAGGTCCTCAAGGTGCTCAAGGTTCTCAAGGTCCTCAAGGTCCTGCTGGTCGTGATGGTATTACTGGTCACGATGGACGCGATGGTATTACTGGTCACGATGGACGTGATGGTATTGATGGTCATACTGGTCCTCAGGGTCCTCAGGGTTCTCAAGGTGCTATTGGTCCTCAAGGTCCTCAAGGTTCTCAAGGTATTCAGGGTTCTCAAGGTGCTATTGGTCCTCAGGGTCCTGCTGGTCGTGATGGTATTACTGGTCACGATGGACGTGATGGTCTTGATGGTCACACTGGTCCTCAAGGTTTTCCTGGTTTTCCTGGACTCCAAGGTGATGTTGGTCCTCAAGGTGCTATTGGTCCTCAGGGCGCTATTGGTCCCCAAGGGCATACTGGTCTTCAAGGTCTTCAAGGTTCTATTGGTCCCCAAGGGCATACTGGTGCTCAAGGTTCTGCTGGTCGCGATGGTGCTAATGGGTCACAAGGTCATACTGGTGCCCAAGGTACTATTGGTGTTCAAGGTGCTGCTGGTGCTACGGGTCCCCAGGGCCCTATTGGGAATGACAATTTGACCAACGGTACTCTAGAGTATTTTATTTTGCAAACAGCTAGTAATCTTAATAATACTCAACAACTTCCTAGCACGGCAAGTATAACGGTAACTAATAACTATGCGAATGCGAATTACTCTTTAATCCAGTTGTCCGCAACAGTTGTAGAAATTTGGAGTGGTGGAACTTTTAAATCATTCGTCATCGACCACCCAATTCATGAAGACAAATATTTAGTTCATACCTGTCTAGAAGGTCCAGAAGCAGGTGTTTATTATAGAGGAAAAGGAGAAATAACAAATAATTATTCAACCATTATTAAAATACCTGATTATGTTGATAAATTTGCTTCGGATTTTTCCATTCAAATAACACCAATATTTAATAAAAAAACAAAAAAAATTACAACATGTAATGTCGGAGAAGTTGAAGATAATACATTTGAAGTTTTTGGAGAAAATTGTTCATTTTATTGGTTATTATTTGCTTCGAGAGGTGATGTTGAAGTAGAACCAAATAAAGCCGATGTTGAATTACACGGCGACGGACCTTACACATACCTTACCAAAAAAAATTGAACTGTTTATGTTATTCATTAAAATAATATAAATAGTATAAAGCATACCTATATAATGAATCCTGAATTACATAACGTTTTAAAACCATTACATTCACACGAACGTGATGAAAATATCAAGTTTTATGAAAAAGGTCACAAATATGAAATTGTTACTGACCCAAAATCAAAATACACATCAGTTACAACATGGAATCATTCTCATTTTCCACATTTTAATGCGGATGAAATCATTCGAAATATGATGAAAGGTAAATCTTGGAAAGAAGGACATAAATATTGGGGTTTAACACCGGAACAAATAAAAGATATGTGGAATACAAATCGAGACAACGCAGCAGGAGCAGGAACAAATATCCACTATGAAATTGAATGTTTTATGAATAATCCAAATATTCAACCAGAATACACGCACAAAGATTTATATGGCAAATATATTTTGGAAGAATCCGTTTCTAAAAACAATTCTTTGGAATGGTATTATTTCTTACAGTTTTTAAAAGACACTCCTAATTTGAAGCCTTATAGAACAGAGTGGATGATTTATCATGAAGACTTAAAATTGGCAGGATCGATAGATATGGTTTATGAAAACGAAGATGGAACATTAGCCATTTATGATTGGAAAAGGTCCGCAAATATTACCAAAATTAATGCGTGGAATAAATTTGCTTTAACAAAATGTATCTGCCATTTACCAGACTCCAATTTTTGGCATTATGCTTTACAGTTAAACACATATAGAAAAATAATACAGGAAAAGTATGGAAAACAAGTAACAAAATTATGCCTTGTTCGGCTACATCCTGATTGTGAAGAGGAGACATACGAACTATTAAATGTTCCTATTTTAGAAAAAGAGATTACCGATTTATTTGAAGAACGAAAAAAAGAAATTTATTGTGAAAATGCTTAAAAAGTATCAAATATATATATTTATTCATATGTTTATTAATATTATTATAACAAATGCTGTTCCAATAACCTTATTGTTCTTTTTATTTACATATAAATTCGCATATAAAAAATGTAAATTTTTTTATTTACAACATCAAAATGAAATAAATAATAGATTTTATATTTTTTATACTGCTTATAATAATTTTTTTACTAGGATGAATAACGTTTTATATCCTTTGTACGAAGAGTTATTTGATAAAGAAAATATAAACAATTCTGTAACTAATGAACCGAGTGAAGATAAAGAAAATGAAACTTCAATAAAAAAAATAGAAAAGTATGAAGACAAATATTTGACAAAAATACGGTCTTTGACAGAAGAATATATATTTTCTCCTGAAGAAGCGGTATTAGAAGAAGAAATGTTTATTGAATTATTTAAACAAAGCACAGAAGATTTGGAATTAAAACAACAAAACTTAAAAGAACTGCTTGCTAATTATCAAGAGGAATTATCTGACATAGAAAATATGGAATTTACTGAAGCAGAGAAAACCTCTACATATAATGATGAAGAAGGTCTTGTAGAATCGCTTGAAGAACAAATGAAACAAAAAAAAACCCATTATGCTGAACAAGCAGAAATCATAAAAAACGAGTTATTAGAATTAACTGACAAAGTAATTACTGAAGCTGAAATAAGGGAAATTGTAAAAAATAAATTATTAAATGAGCGTTTAGACAAACTACAAAATAATTATATTATTGAACCAACCCCGTTAGGTAATGTTTTAATGTTTTACAATAACAAAAAAGATACATTTCAGTATTATAGTGATAATGAAATACCATATCGTTTTTTAGAAGTGGTTGGTAGAAGATATGTTTTGACATTTAATTGTAGATTTTTATATATTGACATGGAACAAGAATTAAAAAATTACGGGGAAAAAATAGAGGAAAAAGAAAGAGAGAGAGAGAAACAAAGAGAAAAAGAGGAAGAATCATTAAAGACACAAACAAATATGTTTAATAGTGTTTCTGAAAAGAAAAATGTATTTGCCAAATTTAAAACGTATAATAAGGAAGCTGGTTCGGGTAGAGTAAATAAAGCACCTCCTCCGAAAAATAGTATTCCAAACAAGCAACAAATAAGTAATGAAAAGGTCTTGTTAAAGGAAAAATCAAATCATTATACACGTGAAGGAAAACTTTCAAATTTTAATATATTAAAAAAAATAGACAGGAAGGTTGTTGATAAAAAATATACGATGAGTTTTGCTGATTTTAAAAAGTATACTACCAAAAAATAAAAACCTAACAATAATATAGTAATGAAATATATACATAATACAAAAAAAGCAAGAAAATATAAAAAAAGAAGGGAGACCATGAAATTAATAGGTGGCCAGCCAACTGAAGAACATAAACAACCTAGTAAAGGAACTAAACAAAATAGTGGCGAAGGCAAAGGTGAAGGTAAAGAAAATGACCAAAGTGGAGAAATAATGGAAAATATTGTAGCAGCACACTCAATTAAAATGCCAACTTTTCGTAGTTTAGCCGACTCACCATTTATTATAGGAACATTTAATTTAGTAAAATCTGTTATTTTGAGTGCGATTCAAATGATAAGTGGTTTATTAGGAGTTGATTTAACAAACCCTGAACAAACAAATGAAAAATTATCACAAATAAAGGAAACGTTATCTGATCCCGAAACACAAGAAAAAATAATAGACATTCTTGAAGCAATAGACCCATATATAGAGCCATTATTGGATAAATTCATAGAAGAATTGTCGAAAGTAGGAACTAAAAGCGCATCAGCGTTAATGAATGGAATTTTAAATGTGAGTGAAGGAGTGCCCGGTGCAGGAATAATTATAGGCGGTATACGTGCCGCTACAAATGTTGGCGAGGCAATTTGGGCTACTATAAATGCTTTTAGTTCAATAGTTACAAAAACGGCGGATACTGCTAACGCAAGTGCTACAAATTTAAAAAGAATAGTCGATGAAAAAAGTAGTTCTATTTCCGATTCAATCCATGAATTTGAAAATCCCCTTGGCAAAATTTCACCTGAAAATGAAGAAGAAAATGAAGAAGAAAATGAAGAAGGTAAAAATGAAGAAGGTAAAAATGAAGAAGGTAAAAATGAAGAAGAAAATGAAGAAGAAGATGATGACGACAATTTAGTATACCATGATAGTCCTACTAGTCCGCCAACCATAATACCAGGTGAATATAACAATTTTAGTGATAAAATTGGTCAAAGGCGACCAGCAATTATGGGAACTATTTTGAAAAATCCATTTGAAGAAGGTGTAGAAGAAGAGGATATACGAGGAGGAAAAACACGTAAAAAACACAGAAATAAACGCTATTTTGGAGGTAAAACACAACGTAAAGGTAGAATATATAAAAATAAAATGCGACAATATTAATTCTGTTTTTTCCAGTCTTTATAACCGTTACTTTTATAAATATTGAATGATGTTCCAAGGTGTTCGTTGGCAATTACATATGCTTTTTTTTGTATGTCATTCATTTGACATAAATAATTATAAATTTCTTCCTGTTTTTCATTTGAAAGACTGAATACGGATTGCGGTATTTGTATCTTTAACGTTGTAAAATCAATTGATGACATGTTTGTATTATTCATATATATAATTTAAATATATGAATAATTATTAAATCAATTTTATATTATAAATAAATTATAAATAAAAAATTAGTTTCCTGTATATGTTATAACGCAAACTAACGTTTTTGAATCATTTGTCTGAAATCGAACATCACTTTTATTCAACATATTTGTAATTTTTGTGTCAATTGTATAACCTGTTGAAAGTAAATAAGAAAACAAATTCGGTATTTCATCAGGACTCATTAAATTACTCCCGCAACTATTTCTAGAACCGTAACCCAAAAAGTCTAAAGACATTAAAGCATAATCACATTTTTGTATAGGATTACACGGTCCTGCTTGCTTAAAAGGACTTAATGTGTTTAATTTAATTCGTCTAATTAAATTTTGGAGCGGACCTTGCGGTGGCAAATTTACGGTAACAATATTTTTATAACATTTGTTGTAAGTGTCTAAGTATGGTTGTGTAAATAGAGAGATAGTCTTAAACCCTGTATTTTGGTTCATTAATAAGATTATAATAAGATTATACTAAAATAATTTTTCTTTAAATATGTTCGTTAATTATTTAAATAACTAATTTAAAGTCCGCTTAATTTCTAATAAATAATTTTGTCAAACTTAACATTTCATCTTTATTGAAACGTATCGTTCTAAAATTTTTAAAGATTTCATCATAAGTTTCTTTATCAAAAGCATAATTGTCTATATCACAACTAACATAGTTTTGTATTATTGTAATTACCGGTTCAAATAACTCTTCTACCGTTTTATCCATTTGTTTTAAACGGTTTATTTTGACTAGTATATTTTTAAATTCTTCCTTTCTCTCTTCTATTTTATTCATAAACCTCTGGTATTGTTCGTTTTCCATTTGTTCCGCAATATCATTACTTTGTCTTATAGCTTCTTCCATGTCTAATTCTTCTTGTGTCTTTGGTTGATACCATGAAGAATCGAGTAATGTTTCTCTCTTTGTCTGGTCAGGGGGTCTTATATTTTCATCGTTATAATAATAATCATCAATTATATTAGTTAAATCGTTGTTTGAGCAATCCATAATAGTATATATTACAATTACCATTTAAATATTTTATGTATTCAATTTTTTTACTTTTATCATAAACTAATTTATACATTTGCCACTTGAATATTTGAAGATTTAAAAAAAAATTGAAACAAAAAGTATTCATAATTTAAAAGCAAATTACAAGTGTCTTTACAAATGTCAAATGAACAACAAATTATTGAATACAGAAATAGCAATTATAATGTTTCTAAATCTGATTCTATTTATAACATTAATAATAGTAATAGAGAAATTAATTATAGCCGCAATCCCTTATCGGAACGCGCTAATAGTAACACATATAAAACGATTAATAATGAAAACAACAATAACGATGATGAAAAATCAATAAATGTAAGCATTTTCAGATATAAATTTTCAGAGGACTTTACAAAAGAACTGTATAGTTTTTCAAAAATTCACCAATATGATGAACGTAAGGATTTTAAAGAGGCTTGGAACATCTGGACAGAAGAGAATGACGATTTAGTGAATAGCGAAGTAGATAGACTTAGCAATTTAGGTTATGAAGGTGATATTTTGGACAAGATGTTTAAAAGCGCAAGATACTATTTTAGAAAAAAGAGCACAGAACAAAAAGAACCAAAATCTAGACGTGAATATGTTAGTGTTGAAAAAGAACTATTGACAGCGATGGACAAACATATAATGAGTAACATCAATAGCGAAAATTACAAACCGGCTGACGGATTTTTAGAATTTTGTAACGCTAATATTGATATTCTTAAAGCCGAGGTTGCTAGGCTATGTAAAAGCGGGATAAACAACACAAATGACGTAAAAGATAAAATTAAAAAAACTTATAAAAACCGATATTTTATGTTTATTAGTAAATAAACATAATAAAAAGTGTGTATTTATGAATATGAATATGAAAACGAATATAAATATTGATATTAACGTAGAATTAATAAAAAAACAACTAGCACCATCCAAAAATACTTTGAACCAACAACAAAAAGATAAAAATATTATTCAAGTTTATGACTTTTTTTCTATAAATAATATTAATATTTCAGAAAAATTAAAGCAAATACCATTTTATTACCTATATTTTGATTTGTTTACAGAGCATACATTTGTAAAAGTAGGACAAATAAACAAAAAATATATAGAAAATTATGAGACTGTTACTAGGAAAAAAGACGAAAAATATATACTTTTTTCTTACAAAAAGAAAGAAAGAATTAAATTTAGTCACTTTTTTTTACATTTACCAACTCCAAAACTGTTTGTTTTTTATATTATTGATTCATATTTAAGTTTATTAAAAAACGTGACAACATTATATAACCAAAAAATCTGTTTTTTTAATATAAGTCATAAAAACATCGTCTTTGATAATGGATTTAAACCTATTCTCATTCATTTTGGTGAATCTATAGTAATAGACAAATTGAACGAAGAGTATTTATTCAATATAATGGAAAACGTCGGCGACTACACTTTAAAACCACTAGAAGTTCATGTATTATTTCATTTAATTAAAAATAACGAAAACACACTGTCTTATTCATCAGTTGAGTCAATTTGTGATTTTTTTGTAAAAAACAATTCTTTACTAAGTCTTTTCTCTCTAAAATACAAGGATTTATTTTTTGATACGTGTTGTGATACACTTAAAAAATATATTAACAAACCTAAAAACTATATAATAAATGATATTATTCAATATTCGCATACGTGGGATAATTATAGTTTGAGTTTTTTATACTTGTATTTTGTTGGTAACATCAATAAGACTTTCTCTCTAAAAAACTGTTTCCTGACCAAATTTTCGGTTTTACTTAACAAAAATATACATCCAGATCCGTTAAAGAGAGAAACGATTCAAAATACACAAGACTTATTTAATAAATTATTTGAAGAGTATTCTGACTGGTCTTTTGCGAATACGTTACAAGATGATAAATATAAACAACTTTTAAATTTAATTATCTAACAAGATAATATATGAAAACTAAACATAAAACATATAAAAAATTGCGGAAAAATAAAACATATAGAAAAAATAAAACATATAGAAAAAATAAAAGGGCAGGTTCAGGAAAAGGAATAATAATTAAAAATTTAAGTAAAATACCTATTATGCGTTCAGCAGAAACAGGAATACCAAGAATATTAGGAATACCTGGAAATATAAATTTTAAAGGAGAACAATATCAGTATAAAAATAACGAACCAAATTGGAAATATTACCAAAATAGAGATCCAAATTGGAAATATTACCAAAATAACACTAATAATAGTTTTCAATATAGACGAGAAGTACAAGAAATAATGAATAAATATAAAAGAGGTGATACTACAACAAAAGAGTCAGATGCAATAAGTGACATGGCAGATTTAGCATCAGAATTTTTTAGTATTAAAATATCAAAAAGACCAAGAAAAGGTGATATTCTTAGTGCGTTTAAAAATGGGTTAGAAAAAATAATTACAGAAAAGATAGAACAAGCGAAACATGATGTTAAAGAAAAAAATACTTCTAGTGTAATTGATTCTAAAATAAATGAAACTACCAAAAGTGGTATTAATGACTATAGTGATAAAATAAACATAATAGATAGGGAATACATTAATGCATTAGAAAAAAGAATAAAAGAATTACCTGAAGGTTCAGAAGAGAGAAAAGAATTACACGATATATGGAATGAGTTCTCTAGTAAATTTTATGAAACAAATCGATTATTTGCTACAGATGATGAAACATTTTCTTCACATGGTGAATTTGAACATCCATGAGGATTTAAAATAAATCATATAAATAATTTCATATAAAAACAAAATCATTATAATATATAATGTTTCAAATATTACTGCTTTTAAACATTTTCTCTCTTTTAATAAATACAATAACTAGTTTTAACCAGCTTTCTTTTAGCGGAGGAGGGTCATTTGGTGCGGTTGAGATTGGAATTATAAAACGAGTTGTTGAATTAGAGAGAAAAAAATATGACATATACACAGGAATCTCAGCAGGAGGCTTAAATGCCGGGTTTTTATCCTATTTTCACGACCTATCTGTAGGTATTAAAGAGGCTGATATATTATATTCTAATTTGAAAAATAAAATGATATATGAGGTATGCCCGCATTCTTGTGTTTCGTTGTTAAATACTACACCACTTTTTAAAACATTATCTGACATAACAAATAACATGCCAAACGACCCTGTTATCAATACTTTTATCGGAACCACAAATCTATATACAGGCAATTTAGATATTTTTAATTTTGGTGATACACCTTTAAAAGAAAGATCTACTCTTTTAATGGCTACATCTGCTATACCAATTGTTTTTCCACCTGTTAATTTTAAAAATAGTATGTATGCTGATGGAGGAACACTTAGTAATGAATTATTGGATATTTTTCATGAAGATAGCTATCTAAACATTACTTATATAACACCATTTAATGGACTACCAATAAATACTACACCTATTACTTCTTTGAAAGACATGATTATTCGAACAATACAAATAGTTACGAATAATTATAATAATCCTATCACAAAAATAAATCAAAATTGTAAAATACAATACGGAGAAATAAACAAATATTTTGTTGACTCTTCGCTTTTAAATAATTACAATATATTGAACTTTGACAAAGGAAGAGATTTAATAGATATTGGCTATAATAATGTTCAACATCAAAAATATATACTGTGCTAAATTTTTCAACCACGATGTCTACGAGATTTGTGAGCACTTCTTCTTCTTTTTGATTTATAACCTTGTTTTACGGTTTTATTTACTCCTTTAAAGTTCATTTTTCCACTTTTTTTACGTTTACTTGCCTCTTTCATAGCATCACCTAAGGAGTAATTAGCACTTTTTGATTTACCTTCTTGAAAAACTTTTTTAACAAATGCTGTCCATTCACTTCCGCCCATCTATATACTTATAAAATATAATAAATAAAAAATTGATTGGCTTTTATTTTTTGTTTATTTTATTAGACTTACAAATAAAACATCAAAATGTCAAACGATTCAAACTTTGTATTTACGCGGTATTTATACGAAAAAGAAGAAGTGAAAATTGCCCTTTTGATAAATATTCTAAATAAAAAAGAAGATGAATCTTTCTTTTGGGCTTATGAATTATATCATTCTGGTTTTACGGACGAACTTATACAATTTTTGTGGAAGATTTACTATGATTTCTTTTCAACATTAAATCCTCAATTTGAAAATTATTTACTTAATAAATTACAAGAGAAACAATTTGTCTGCGATAAAAAAGTCTTAGCAAATATTATCAGTAACTTTTTAATACGTCCTTTCAATATGGATGTATTTATGTTAGATTATTTTGTAAAAACAAACGATAAACCTGAAAGCTTACAAAATGTAGATAAATTTACTACGGCTACATTAAAAAAGACATTTACTTCGTTTTTAAATACTCACGATTATTTTGGGATTGGTTTTTGTATCTTAAAAATTTGTCATGATGAACAAATTAATGATATTATAAAACTATCTATAGACTATTTCAGCACTTTTATAGAAAAATTGGATAAAAAACTTATAATAAGCAAAATCAATAAAAATGTATCAAAAAACAATTATAATAAAAGAATACTTGTCTTGGCAAAAATTTTTAGTTACTACTCGATTTTAAGTAGTTTAAAAATGGGTAAAAATATATATGGTGTAGTTGAAGATGATGAAATTGAAAATTACGAAACTATATGTGTTAATTTAGAGTGTTATCAAGACAAACTATATAGAAAAAGGTTTCCAGCATATAAAATATTGACAAGAGTGTGTCTATATTTTATAGATAATTTAAATAGTTTGAGTTTATTTCATTTAAAGCGTGATAACGTTGATATAGTTGACGCATATTTAAATAATTGGATGTATTATGCGTCATTTTCGCCTGTTTGGAAAGAGAGAATTTTAAAATATGATGGAAAAATCAATCACGAATCAAAATCAGTTGTATTTGATGATGATGACAAATACGAAGTGTTTTGTGAGAATTATAATTATGAACCAGACGAACAAACAAAAGACGTCCAAAATAAATCAATACAAAATATAGAAACAAAAACTACTTGGAGATCATTATATGAAAGTTATTGTAATAACTGTTTGATAGATTTTCAATCTAATATTATGTTAAATATGAAAGTTTATGTTTGAAATTATATTGTTACATTATTTATAGTGAGACACCAATAAAAAGAACCTTTATTTCCATAAACAGTAAATTTATTTTTATCAACAGTGTCAAAAATTACTGAATAATTAGTGTTTGTTGTATATGTAGTTGCGTGATAAATCCCTGTAACTTGAATATTTATATTTTCTTCGTTTAAATCTACTGTAACTGGTAAAGTAATCACTACTGGATTATGTGATTCGATAATAGTATTTTTACCGCAAAAAATTTGCGGTAAATTATCGTGATTACACGATTGCCCAGGAGGTCCTTGAGGACCTTGACTACCTTGAGGACCAACATCACCTTGAAGACCAAAATCACCTTGAGGACCAACATCACCTTGAATACCTTGAATACCTTGATCACCTTGATCACCTTGAGGACCTTGAATACCTTGAGGACCTTGAATACCTTGAGGACCTTGATCACCTTGAATACCTTGAATACCTTGAGGACCAATATCACCTTGAGGACCAATATCACCTTGAGGACCAATATCACCTTGAGGACCTTGAATACCTTGAATACCTTGAATACCTTGAGGACCAACAGCACCTTGAATACCTTGAGGACCAATATGACCAGCAGGACCTTGAATACCTTGAGGACCAATATGGCCAGCAGGACCAGCAGGACCAGCAGGACCTTGGCTACCAATATGACCAGCGACGCCAGGCGAACCCGGAGGACCCGGAGGACCCGGAGGACCCGGAGGACCTGGATGACCTGGGTATCCTGGAGGACCTGGATATCCTGGAGGACCTGGATATCCCGGAGGACCTGGATATCCTGGAGGACCTGGATATCCTGCAGTGGACGAATTTCCGTGTGTAAAAGAAGCACTATTTGATATTGGTTGGCAATAGTTTTCTTTTGTGTAGTTACACTTATTACATTTTTCACACTCATTATATGGATCACATTTATAACATTTTTTACATTCTTCACAGTTATTACAAGGAGGACAAGGCAAGCAGTTTTGACCATTTGTTGAATTTTCACTTGGATATTCACTACTATAATTAGGTTTATACGATAAATTGGGTTTATAATTATATTTATTATATGACATATATATATATATATTATGAGGAAATATCTTTAAAATTAAAACTTTCATATAAAAGTTCAACTTCTAATGTAAAACTAAAATCCATATTATTGAGATCAATCATTTCACCAAATTTATCCAAAATTTTAATATGTAATTTATTTATATTAACAGGACCATTATATATTCTAGTTTTTGTGAGAGGATTTTTATTATCATCAATAATAACAGAAAGTTTTCCGTTTGTTAAAGGAATTTTTGCTAAAATATCACTTTCAATTAAACTTTTATCAAAACATACTATGTTAGAGTTATTATTGTTGTATTGGTAGTCAGTTAAAGAAAAATAAATATATCGATCACCACAACCATCAAATAAACTTTCCGACAATAAAGTATCATAAATATGTAGATAACTTGGCATTCTAAATCCTAATATCCAACCGGCAGTATTCATTAAATTCTCATTAATGTCACTTAAAAAAATTAGAGCAAAATTATAAATAAAAGGGTGACCATCAATAATTTCGAACTTCGATTTAAAATTTATGGTATCAATTGTAAATTTTATGTATTTTAATGGATTATCAATTCCGGCATCACTAAAATATGTATTGTTTAAATAATATTGTAATGTGTCGTTATCGTAATTTCCATCTGGTATCGTAATAACAAATGTATTCAATACATTATTTTCATTAACCTCTATTTTAAATGAATTATTCTTTTTTTTAGATGAAAATAAATACCATGCGTTTGGAATTTCAATAGATGCTAATCGTAAAGAAATTACGTTTTTTACTTCTGATGGTATAGTAAATGTAAAATTACAAGAATTACTGCTAAAATAATTATCGCGAAAACAACTATTTAAATTTAAGTTTTGTAACTGAACTATTCGTTTTATACTATTTAAATCACCCGCTGTGACTTTATTTGAATATACGTTATTGATAGTATTAGTGTTATTTTTATTATTTAATATTGGATATACATTACCTCCGATGTTATAATTAGGAACGTTAAGTGGTTTATTTGCGTGTAAATCATCTAAAACTGTGTATTTTACATTTTGATTATTTGTTGTTTTAATTTCTAAAAATTGGTTAATTATTTCACTATTATCATATTTTTCAAATGACTCTATATTTGCGATTTTGTTTTTATAACTTGTTATGTTATCTAAATCGTGTAAATTTAGTATGATATTTTTCTCATATAACTCGTATATGAATGATATTATTTTATAACATTTATAATAAAACATATAAACAATATCATTACATTTAGTTTTTACTAGATTCATTTTTTTTAACATTTTATTTGTATTATTTTTTATATCATTACATTCAGTTATATTGAATAAATATATTAACTCATTAAAATTATAATTATTTAGATCCAAATCTATATTATTCATTTGTTATTATGATAAAACATTAAATTTTTTACAATTTCAACATAATATAATTGTTTAATATATATAAATGACATCATCATTATCACTATCAGGTAAAAGTTCATATAATGGAATAAACTTAACTGGAAAAAAAATGTCAGGTCAGATTGATGTTCCAAGAGATATAAAAAATATAAAAATACAAATACTGAATAATATTTTGATGCCTTTGATATCAAAAAAATGGAAAACGTTAAGGGAAAATTTAATTTGCTTAGATAGTTTGAAAAAAAAAATTAATTCTTATTATGGAATTTATAAACTAGATGATTTGCTAATTTATAAAGAAATTTTAAATTCATTTGAATCTGTAATGGCCGAACATATTCAACTTGAAAAATTAGAGAAAAAATTGTATGCTTCGGAAGATGCTACCGTGTTTTCGGCAATATATAAAACTACACCAATTCGTTTAAAACCAGAATACGAAATTTATGACATTATTTTAGGAAAACCTAATAGGAATAATATGGAAAAATATGATATTGTTATTATTAGCGAAATTGAATTCTTATTGAAAAAGAATGATATTAATTTTGGTATAATACAACAGTTTTTATTAAATAAGTATCCTAATAGGATAAAAAATTAGTTTTAATTTTATCAAATTATAATAAATGAATTGTGTTCCGTGTAATGACCCAATAGCAAAAACAAATACGTTGTATTTAAATTTTGCGGTACTCTCTCAAACATATAAACCTATAAAAATTGATGTTTGTCAATCTCATACTATTGATTTAGACCCTATACATATAAATATTAAAGATTTTTTGACAATATTTTATCCTTTTGGAGATAATTTTGGTATTAATTTACAAAAAATGAATTATAACAAACATTTAATAAATTATATTTCCTTTTTACCATCCGACCGCACAATTCAAAGTAAAAATTTTTCATTACTAGAAACCATAATTTTAAATATTGAAAATGATCTAAATGTATCTCGCAATTGTTTCACTACTTCTTCATTAATTGATTTAACTAAAGAATTGAGTGAAATAAAAAGTTTATGCGATATAAACTGTTGTAGCGTATTGTCTTCATTATCTTGGGCTAATATTCTTAGTGTAATACAAAATGAACAACTTAGAACTACCGGAAATACTTTAGAAGAAATTGCGTTAATTTTAAGTGTTATATTTGTTACACCCAACGATGATATTTTAGAAACAGTTATAAAGTTTACTTACGTAATAGACATATGTGATATTACGTTTTAATAACAATATAATTTATATTTTTGTAAAAATTATATTATTTATATTATTTATAATGGCACAACACGCTATCCCTCCTTTCGGTACTCGTAACGGTATTTCACCAAATCCCGCTTCAGCTTTTATTGATAGTGCAGTTTCAACGACTTTTGCTATCATGTATAACTTTTATGACCCCAACGTGTTAGTTGATAATAAAATGGATTTAGGAACAACTAGTTCTGCTATTGTCAACTTATTGCCTTACGTTGATCCTAGTAACAACGATGACGACTTCCAAAACGCAAACGTTTCCCCATTTGCCAATTTCAGTCAACGATCATTCATGAATTTGTTCTACAACACAAACGCCGGTTATTTCAACGTTAATCCCGCAAACGCCAGTAACCCTGCTGTTTGCTTGTCATCTCAATCATATGCTTCTAGTAACTCTTCATCCACAACTTCCAATAGATTTTCTCTTTACCAATATTTGTTGAAGGCTTATTGCAGTCTTAAGGGTATTGCTCCTAACGATCTCAGTAACCGTATTCTTATGTTGTTGCAAAAGGAATGCTTCGTGTATCAAAGTTTAGCCAACATTAGAGGTTCAGTCATCTCACTTACTTGGGATGAGCTTATTAGTAATTTGGTGATGTCTGGGTCCGTGTTGGTTCCCAGCCCTTCACAAACTGAACAACTTAACAAATATGCTGCTGAGGCTGCTGCCCATGCTTCTGCCGCAAGAGCCGAGGCTCCCCAAGCTGACGGTGTTTTAGTGCCAATTACTAGTTTGAACGTTCTTAACGGTCTCGCGTTTTCCGCCGAAGAAACAAGAAACTTCATTTCTAATTACACAGACAGTTATTTGTCCGCTCAAGTGCCTTTGAATCTTATTTTCAAATATCACTCATTTGTGTTGGATTTTGATTTAGATATTGTCTTTACATACAACGTCCCTGTCGGTGGATACATCTTACCCACAGCTCCTGCTGCTCTAAGTAATTAAAAGAATATTTTTGTCATTTTAAGCATTTGATAAATTAAACCTATAACTCAAATAATTATTTAATATAAATATTTTAAATAATTATAGTAGTGAAGTATAATATCATGAAACGTGTATTCACACAAAATAAAAATATATCTTTTAAAGATTATAATAGCAATTTAAACAATCAAACAGTATTAAAATCTTCATTAACACACGGAAATTATTACAGAGATAATAGTTTAATTATAAAAAAAGATGAGATTACAAATTTTTCTGATTATTTAACATTTTTAGGTGTATCTAAAGCATATTTTAGAAGATATATTGATAAAAAAGAAACAATATCACCTAATAGTGTTAATGATGCGAAAAAATCTGTTGTTTGTTATGATAATAACTGTAATTGTTGTGGTTGTATTAACCCAAATTTATATCCTTATGGAAAATACGAAACAAAAAGGGAAAAATTTATTTTTCCTAGTAAATTGCCTTTGCCGGAAGATAAAGAATCTTGTAAAAATTTATGCGAACCAGAAACAACAGTATGCGATACAATTTGTAATAAAACAAATTGCCATGGATGTAGATCGAAAAATAGACTTTTTATATGAAAAAAAAATTGAAAGAATATAAATACATTTTACAAAAAGTATATACATAAGCAAAATGGTTCGAAACGTAAACGGTGGTAGTAAAGCAAAAGGTCAAGCTCGTAAATTTGCGACTAGTTCAAAAAGTGCTAGGGCGCTACGAGTTTCTACTGATGAATCTGAGTTATATTCTCAAGTTACAGCATATTTAGGTAATGGAATGTGTCATGTATTATGCGATGATGGAATTACACGATTGTGTCACATTAGAGGTAAGTTTAGAGGTAGAGGTAAGAGAGATAATTTAGTTGCGACCGGATCTTGGTTATTAGTTGGACTAAGAGAATGGGCAACTGAGTCAAAAACAAAAATGCAAGACTGTGATTTATTGGAAGTTTATAGCGCGTCAGACAAAGAAATTTTAAGGGACATTAAAACAGTAAATTGGTCCATATTTGTCTCGAATGACCGTGGAACAGCAGGAACTGGCGGCGACTGTGATGGATTAGAATTTTCAAATGAACAATCAGACGAACATCAAGCTATTATGGATGAAGAATTCGCCAAAAGTAAGGAAACAGGTAAAAAAACAGTTATTGCTCTTGGTGAGGATAATGGTGAGGTGATTGATGTTGAGGATATTTAATAATATAATATAATTTTATAAAGATATATATAAATTTTGATTCTATTTACATTTCAAATGCCTGTTTATATGAAAAAATACAATATATTTTTTTTAATGAAAAAAATAAATATATATATATAAATATGCCACTTCAATATGTTAAAACAAAAGATCAACTACCAATAGATAGTGATTATAACTGTCCTATTTGTATGGATAATATAGATCTTGATGAAACTGTATATGGAGTTCCAAATTGTGTAATATGTGGAAATGGACACCGAATGCATAATAGCTGTTTCAATCAAACACGCAATCACGAGTGTCCGTCATGTAAAACACAAGTAATTAAATTTTGTAAATCACAATTGGGATATTCATATGTTGAAAGAGAAGGTGGTAAAAAAAGGAAAACGCATAAAAAGAAGAAAACATATCAAAAAAATAAGTATATCAATGGTAAAAAAGTAAAAAGTAGACGCAAACTAAATAAAAGTTCAAAAGTATATTTTACAAAATAGTATATAAAATAATACTTATAAAATGTCTATAAATGGCGACAGTTGATAGAATTCAACAAATGAAACAAATACAAGGAACTGCTTTAGAATTATTTATTAAAAAAAACGCTGATTATGGTGACGCATTTGCGAAATTTGGTGTTATTGGGGTATTAATGCGTATAGAGGACAAAATTCAACGTTCTTTATCTATAACAAAAAATGGTGTTAATTTAGTAAAGGATGAAGGCATTAGAGATACTTTATTGGACTTACACAATTATGCTGCGATGGCGTTAATGTTGCTAGATGAATAGATATCTATCAGATACAAATAATATATTTTAAATATAAACTACATTATTTATCGTTTTCTTCATTATTTATTGTTTTGTGAAAGGATAAAAATCCTCCACAAAATAAAGCAGCAACCAACCATTTTGGATTCAAATTTGGCGGCTTTGAATTACTACAGTACTGACTAGTAGTAAATTTTCTAGTTATAATTTTATTGTAATTATTATATTTTGTATTTTGAATTTTATTGGTTACCAACATTTTTTTGCCTTCTACAAACATTTGTTTGTTTTTGGCGCTGTGAAAAGTGTTATTTAATAACACAAACTTAATTTTGTTATTTTTAAACATAGTCAACATATAAGTAGTATATTGATGATTTAAATTCGTAAATAGTATTCAATTTTTTATTTCATAAATAAATAAAAAAGTTTTTAATTATAATACTTACAAAAATTTGCGACCTCCTGTAAATATATATACCAGATTTTGATAATGGCTCTTGGGGGGAACTAAAAGATATTTATTGCTGTGAGGAGATAGTATATAAACGAATCATACCTTTAAATTCTTTTTTTAACGAAACGTTATTATTGTTTATAAAAAGAATTTAAATGTTATAGAATATATAATATATCAAAGGTTATATACTCTATAAGCAAAATGTCAAATATGTTCAAAAATAAATCTAGGTTTAGTGTTTTATGTGAAGATGCTCAACTTAATAATAACGTTAATAATAATAATAAACAACAAAAAAACACAAAGGAAAACAGTCGTTTTAATATAGAACCAACCAAAGTAAATAATTTTAAGGAATCTCCTCAAGAAAAACAAAGCATACATGATAATAGAGATAGATATGATAATAGAGATAGATATGATAATAGAGATAGATATGAAAGAAATAATAGAACAAATCAGTTCAATTATGATCCTGAAAAAGAAAGAAAAAAGGCTGAAAGGGTCAAAGAAGAACAAATAAAGGAATCTTTAAGTATTAATAGTTTTCCTCTTTTGTTCGAAAGTAACAAAAATACAACTAAAAATGTTGAAATATCAAAACCGTCCTTTTTAGAAAAGATAAATACAAAAAAAGAAGAAGTTGTTGAAGTTATTGAGGAAGAAACGTTACATCCTGGTTGGGTTGAATTAACTTATAATAAACAAACAAGACAAATTAATTATAGATACAGAAAACCTGTTAATTATTATAGGAAACCATCAAATGAATCAATTGTTTTACAAACATTAGTCGACAATTACGAAACGTGGAGAGAAAATTATATACAACTTTGGGGAGAAGATGAATATGAAAAAATGTATAGGTTTCCAAATTATGATTATCATTATTTTGATAAATTAGACGAAGAGTATGAAAGACAACAAGAAGAAGATGAAATGGAAAATGGAAGTGAAGGTAGTGATTATGACTAATTATTGTAAGTAAAATGTTTTAGAATAGTGAATTAGTTAAAATTGTTAATGTATTATATGGTGAAATTATAATACATTATGGCACAAGAAATAAATTATGAATTGAACAGTTTAAATAACAATTTAGATAACAAATGGATTGATGAATTTGAAAAAACAGATAAATTGTATCAAGGATTTTATAAAGAAAATAATTATTATGTGAATGTTCACTACGTTTACATAAATAAAAATAGCGAAATTGAAAAAATAAGAGAACATTCCGTCTATATGTCGGAACCTAATTATATTTTGCGAGATGAAATACTTGGATTAATAAAAAGAAACTCAATTGACAACGAAAAACGATACACTCTTTTATCTATTTTAAAAATAAATATCACGTTAGACCCTAATGAAATAAAAAAGTTTTTAGTTGAAGATTATATTGATTTTTACAAAGACAAATTTTGTTCAGTTGTAAAAAATATCGATGATATATTATTTGAACAAACAATTAACATGTTTCAAGATTTAAATGATATTATAATTTTATTTTTTGAAAAATCAAATACTAATATAAATATTAATACCGTAACAAAAAAAATATATTTAAATACTAAATTAGGACATAAAAAAACTATTAAAAAACAATATAAAGATAATTAGTCATATTATAACATCATAATGGCAGCAATTATTAACGCACTCGATACTTATACTCCCAAGCAAACCGGTGAAAATGGTCATCTAGAATATGGGTGGTCAAATGATATTAGAGAGAGAATATCCCAATTGAGTTTCCAAATTACTAGAACTACTAAAGACCAAATCGAAAAGTTAGAAATTCTTCTAAGTGACATCTTAACAACTTTGAAGTTTAAGGTTAGTTCAGCCTCTATTCCTGAGAGACAGGTTGGGCTTGGATATTTAACGATTTTGTATAAGATGATTGGACAGACTCGCGATATTATTGACGGAAAGGGAGAGTATGCTCTTACATATATGATGATACATACGTGGTATTCTTTTTACCCAGTATTGGCCTTCTACGCTCTGCGTTGCTTGGTTGATTTTGGCGATGAAGGAAAGACTCATCAATATGGTTCATGGAAAGACATCAAATATTTCTGTGAATATTGTAAGAGTAAGGGTGCGACTATAACTCATCCTTTGATTCAGTGCTCAATTCAACTTATTAACAATCAGTTGCGTAAGGATGAAAGTTTAGATTCTAATTCGATTTCTTTGGCTTCAAAATGGGTGCCTAGAGAGAAGAGCACGTTTGGATGGATTTACACAGCATTAGCGTGTGATTACTTTAGTAGTTACCTCGAAACTGCGAAGTCTTCTGTATCTTACGAAAAGGCAGTTTTAAAGTGTAAGACTGATTATCGTAAACTTCTTAGTTCTTTGAACAAGAAAATTGATACGCTTCAAATTAAGCAGTGTGGAAAAACGTGGTCTGAAATTGATTTTACTAAAGTAACTTCCATCTCACTTTCTAAGCAAAAGAAGGCATTTTTGAACAAGAAGGATGATAATAGTGTCCGCAGCACCGAACAAGATAGAATCCTATGTGCTGAACATTTTGCCGAACACATTCAAAAAGGAGTGAATGGTGAAGTTGAGATAAAAGGTAAGCGAATTGGTATGGAAGATTTTACAAAACAAGCACGCGAACTATTACATTCTAGTGACCAAGACCAAATTGACCTTCTAAACATGCAATGGAAGGATAACGCAACACAAACCGGTGCCCTTGGAAAAATGATTGCGATGGTAGATGTCTCGGGGTCGATGTTAGGAGACCCTATGAATGCGGCAATTGCTCTTGGAATTAGAACTGCGGAAAAATCGATTCTAGGTAAGCGTGTTTTGACATTCAGTTCTTCTCCAACTTGGTGTAATTTGGACGGCAGGGATACCTTTGTAGAAATGGTGCGAGTTTTATCTGAGGCTGAATGGGGAATGAATACCAATTTTTATGCGGCTCTTGATATGATATTGAACGCAATCGTAGAAACAAAACTTCAACCGGAAGAAGTTGAGGATATGGTATTGGCGATTTTCTCAGATATGCAAATGGATGAGGCTGACAGAACTAGTATGTCCTTGTATGAAACAATTGCTGAAAAATACAGTTCTACTGGAATTCGTCTTCACGGAAAGCCGTTTAAGCCACCGCATATCCTTTTTTGGAACTTGCGGTCAACCGATGGTTTTCCAACTCTTTCGACGCAGAAAAACGCTTCTATGATGTCTGGGTTTAGTCCTGCCTTGCTGAACTTGTTTTGTAACCAAGGAATTGAAGCATTACAATCATTCAACCCATGGTCTCTTCTCGTCCAGAGTCTAGAAAATGAAAGATATAAAATGATGGGTGATAAAATTGAGGAAGTTGTTACAATTTAATAGTTAAAAATATATAAACTATAACTACACGAGTTGATAAATATTAAAATTGTAAAATTTATTATATTATTATAATATAATAAATGAATAGATTGCGATATTGTGTTACTAATAAATGTGATAAAAATAGTTATTTTTCAAACGAATATTATACGAAAGATGATTTTTATAAGAGAAAATTATATCAAAATGAATTAGGCTCTACACATTTTTATCCAACATATATGAATATGACATATTCTGAACCTAGGTCTTATAGACCTGGCGGCTGCTGTACGCCAGAAATTTTTTATACAGAACATATTACAAAACGTTCTCTTGTTTATGAACCTTATATAAAAAAATGTGCGAAACCTTTATTTTATACACCAAAACCACCTAACGTTTTTTTTGAATATTTCCAAAAATAAAATTGATTAAATTACAATAATAATATTGTAATTTAAAATAATACATAAATGATTACAATTGTTTCAACTAGATTTAACGATGATACCTGGAGAGAAAATATAGAATATAGAATGAAAAATAATAAAACAGGCTGTAGTTATGGTGCGCCTTATATGATGTCACCAAAAATAGAATTAGGATCACTTGTTTTTGTTTTAGAAATGAATAATTCCAAAAATAAAATAGAAGGGATTGGACTTCTCAGAAATAAGGCTTCACTAGAAAAAAACTATAATGTTCATTCAGAGAGAAATTATAACAGATACACATATCACGGAAAATATCGTATTAATAGAGATGAAATAGAAGAAATTAACCCACGATTACTTGAAATTTTTGATTACATCCTTTTTAAAGAATATACACACTTAAAAAGAGGGATTGGTTTTACGACGGTTTCTCAAAAACTTTTAAGTCATACAAAATGTCAAGATCTAAATATGAGTAATGAACTCAGAGAACTGTTCATTACGTTTTTAAAAACTTCGGATGATTTGAGTAAAATAGATGAAAATTTGGATACAAAATAATTATTTGTAAATATTTGTAAATATTTATAAATATTTATATTGATTTGATTATAAAAACAATATATATATAATTAATATGACCTCCAACGTAGATAGTATAGATACAGATGTTTCAAATTATTCTCTAAGCGAACTTATGGCTATCGTAGGTATAAATGGACAATATGACTTTACTCCAAACAATGTTGAAAATAAAACAAACTATTATATAAGTAAATACAAAGCAACAAATCCTCAATTAAGTTCTTTTTTTCTTGATATTCAAACACAACTTTTACAATATTCGTCTGATTTAAATAATAGTAGTTCAACATCAGATGCTGTATATCCTAACGGAGAAGCACAAACACAAAATTGGCTTCAAAATGAAGCATTAACGCAAAGTGATCAAAACCAAGTAAATAAAATTACTGATAGAATACAAAAAATAGATGTTTATGGAAACACACACGCATCTATGAATAGAGAAATGTTAGGTGTTAGTAATAATTTTCAAGTTGATGTAAAACAAGATACGTTAAATCCAAATCTTAAAAATACAATTAACAAATTTATTAATATTGATAGCCAATTTAGACAATATACAAGCGGACTAGAAACATCTTCAACTAATTTTACACTAGATTTATCTGAATCAATTAACAACGCTTTAAATATTAAACTATATTCCTATCAATTACCGTATAGTTGGTATACAATTGACATACAATATGGTAATACTTGTTTTTGGATTACAGATGGCAGTAATAATGTGCCTATTTCTGTTCCACCTGGTAATTATTCATCTAATACTTTTGTAAATGTATTAAATCAAGAATTTGTAACTGCTGGATTTAGTAATTTTCAAGGACCACCACCTAGTTACTCACCTACATTATCGTCATTACTTTATCCCCAGGTATTACCAGGTTCATATGTACCAGTATATATAAATCAATCAAGCGGAACACTAGTGTTTTTTCTTAATGGTGCTCAATATAACTCTCCTGTTGGGTCACAATATACTGATTTTGTCATAAGTTCTCTAGAACCTGGCGCAACTGTGATTACTTTTTTTGACCCAACCGCTCAATTAGTTTGCCAGACTACATGTTTAAATAATAATAATTACTATAATAGCACACTTGGGTGGATTATGGGTTTTAGAACAGCGTATCAAACCGTTAATGAAAATGGGAATTTTCCAACAGCTATTTTAGATTTAAATGGACCAAAATATTTAATGTTAGTAATTGATGACTATAACCAAAATCATATTAACAGTAACATCGTTTCAATTGCTGAATATTCTAATATATTAAAAATGCCCTCTTATTATTCCCCCGATTTACCATCTATATGCTTACCAGCAAATAATACTACGTCAAATATATATTCACTTACTACAGAAGAAAATCAACAAGTGTTATATGATAACCAAATTAGTCCTGATGGTGGATTATTAATCGCTGGTAAATTAAATGTAGAATATACTCCAACTGTTCAAGTGTTACCTAGCGCTCCAAGATTACTTACACAATCACAGATTTATACAATTAATCAAATTAGTGCGAATCGTAATAACACTACAAATTTTAGAGCAAAAGCTCCTACAAATAATGACGTTCTTGCTATTTTACCGGTAAGTGTTTCAGGTACACCAACAGGACAAGTAATGGTAGAAAATGGAAGTGCTTTACAATTAAATAGTAGAGTCTATTTCGGACCTGTTAATATTGAACGGATGCGTGTAAAATTGGTTGATGATAAAGGAAATGTTGTTAATTTAAATGGTTCTGATTGGTGTTTTACATTAATTTGTGAGTGTTTATATCAATATTAATGTGTATTATATATATATATGGAAATTATAAAAACATTATTTAATTATATTGGTGGTTATGGCCCATTAATTTTGGCTATTTTTTCAGTATTTCTATTGCGGACAAAACATACATTATTGAACTTTTATTTAGTTGGATTATTTTTAAACACAATACTGAACTACGTTTTGAAAGGGATTTTTCAGCAACCAAGACCATCAGTCGATGAAAAAGTATTTAATGCGGCTTTACAACACGGAAAAAGGTTTATTTATAAAGACGGAATACCATCTGACTTATTTGGAATGCCATCAGGACATTCAGAGTCAGCATTATATTCTACTAGTTACATATATTTCGCGTTAAAAAATATGAATATTAGCTTTATATATTCTATCTTCTCTCTAATTATACTTTCTCAAAGGGTTTATTTCAAGTATCATACTGTTCTCCAGGTTATTGTTGGTTCCGCAGTTGGCATAGTATTTTCTTACTTTATTTACTATTTGGCAAAAAAAAACATAACTGGGTTAATTATTCAGAAAAAAGATGATGACGGACCTATTTAATTGTGAATTTTATTTTTAATGTTGTAATTTATATTTATAACTGAATATTTATAATTTTTTTATAAAAGTATAAATGTAGCATTAGTATAAAATAAAAACTAATTATTTATATAATGTCTTTGAAATTTACGGTCCCTTCCTCAGTTCCTTGTCGAAAATATTATTATAATTATCCTAATTTTACTCCTCAAATTTTAGGTTTATCTACGTACACTTCAGTTGCGGGTGTATATACTCAAGTTACAATAAGTGGTAACAATTTTAGTTATGGTTCAAAGATTGGGTATAGCGTTGTTAATTTTGGTCAATATCAAAATATATCTGTTGTTTTTTATGGTTCTAATAATATTTCATTTATAATCCCAACAGTAGCACTACCTGGAACATATAATATTCAAGTAGTTAATCAGTGGTATCCCACATCTACTTACTCAAATATACTTACATATACTTTAACTTAAGAACGATAATACATCAGTAATTGATAACTTTTCATATAATTCCACTTTAAAGGGGTTTCATCTAGGTCATTACTTCCTTCAAATTCCCAAGTAAAATCCTTATTTAACTTATCTTTCCAAGTTAAGGGGACCAAACGATGAAAACTCATACCATCATAACCCATTTGTTGTCCTTCGCAAGTAATAGTTGCTGAAAAATGTTGTCCAGTTGTATCTCTAACAACACTACTATCTAATATATATTTGGCTTCATTTACCATAAATGACCGTGGTTTTTTATTAAAGGTGTCGGCTTTATCATCATACACTTCTAATACAATAATATGCGGCAAATGGGTAGTTCCCTTCGTCATATGTATGATTTTCTCTCTCCATGAAGAATCAGAATCCTCCACTAACATTAAAAGAATAGAATTATTGTTTAAATAATTAATGATGCTTATGTAGTATTCTAATGGATTACCTGCGTTGTCAACATCTACAATAATTGAATGTTGTTTTTTATAACTAGGCGGTATATTTTGATAAATATCACCAATTATACTATTCGTATTTAATTCGTAGGCGTATTTATTTCCGGTAAGACAAGCCTCTATAGCAAAATTTAATAGAGAGAATGCGTTTGTAAGATTGCTTGGAATGATTGATCCGTCTTTTTGTTTTCCTTCAATCATTAGTTGTCGAAAAAAATGAAAAAATTTGCGACCTTTATCACTAACAAAAAAAGTAACAAACATGGCGTTAAACCAGCAATTCGATTGTGCTTGAATCGGTGGAACTATTTTTTTCGGGTTAATATGCTTATTTGCTGCCAAATTTTTAAGTAGAAACTGTATTGATTGGACTTCATAATAATTGTAACATTTTCCATTTACATTAATCTTTAACGGTTCTTTAAGTTCAAAAGCGGATTTATTATTACAATCGATTATTTCACTTCTAGGTATCGATTTTAAACTGACAAGTTTTTGATTAATCGTTGGACTATATGAATGAATACCTGTTTTTCTTTTTGAAAAAAATAGGGCGTTATTTCTCTCTATATTTCCAGCAATATTGTCGCTAATTCTTCTTATTTTTAATGGTGTGCTACTAGGAATAGTTACTTTTTTTGTTTTATTAAATAAATTATGTTTATTCCTTTTATTTTTTGTTTTGGTTTTCATCTATATTTTATATAAATAAATAATATTTTTTATTTATATAATGGGAGCAGGTATATTACCAACAACTATTTACAAAGGAAAATTATACTTTTTATTTGGAAAAGAAAATCAGTATGAAGATACAGCACCTGGGTTTTCGGATTTTGGTGGTGGAACGGATCATCAGGAAACTTATTTGGAAACTGCTGTCCGTGAAGGCGGTGAAGAATTAACTGGATTTTTAGGCACCGATAATGATGTGAAAAAATTATTAAAGAAACACGGAACGTATAATATCGATTATAAAGCACCTACTTATAAAAGTGCTTATAGAACACATTTATTTCCTATGGAATATGACCCATTATTAGTTTTTTATTACAATAATAATCAACGCTTTTTACAGAAGCGATTGGACCCTGAAGTGATTAAAAAAACCAAAATATTTGAAAAGGCGGAGATTAAATGGGTATGCGTTGATGATTTGAATAAAATGAAGGGACAATTTCGTTTTTTCTTTAGAGATATAGTTGATATGATTTATAAACAGAGAGAAAGTATAAAAAGTTTTATAATGAAAGGGTTAAAATCAAATAGTAAAAACAAAACACGTAAAAATAGAAAATAAATTTACATTTATTAATACAAATTTTAATACTATTTTAGTCTAATAATCAATATTATTATAATTATTGTGATAAAAATTGTTAAAACTGTATAAAAACAATATTTATAAATATTACAGTTATTACATTTCGAATTATTGTTCGAGATGAGAACGTCATCGACGCTATTTTGAATACTATTTTCAATATCTTTAATCGCTTGGACTGAATGTTCAGAACTCTCCATCATTGTTGATACTAATTTTATAATTATAATCTTAAATAGTTTTTATAATTATTAAGTAATTATTTAATAATTCCTTATTATAAATGCGAATATTTCACTCGTTAGTCATTATGTTTATAAGTAGTTTTATAATCCAGTATTACTTGATGAGTATGATAATGACAAATAATTATAAAAATATTACTAATAGCATAGGTAAATTTTATCTATCTGTTATTATGGCTTTATTAATGGTTTTGACAGAAATAATGATGTATGATTATCATAACCACACATTTAACAAACATTTATATACATATTGTGGGCTATTATTGTTATTTTTTATTTATTTGTATAGAAACCAGATTGGTATAAATGATAAACAATATTTGGCAGAAATGATAGAACACCATTCGATGGCCATATTAACGAGTGATGAAATATTGAAAAAAACAAATAGTTATGATGTAACCAAATTAGCTAACAATATAATCCACACTCAAACAGATGAAATAAACCAAATGAAAAATTTATTAAATAAAAAGAATAAAACTGTTAGATTTGCTTAAATGTCCTAAGGTATATTACTTACAAATTTATTTATTAATAACAGTGGTCCATCGCATATTCAATACCACATAATTCTTGAATTTCTTCATCTATCATTTCATTATAATCTTTACTATCTTTGTAAACAAGTTTTTCTATTTGCTTTATTATGTTTAATAATTCTTGATAATCACTTGTTTGTAATCGAGTAAATAATCTTTCCAGCGATATACTTACGGTTATTCCATCTACTTGAAAGTCATTCAGTAGTATTGGACATTCGGTTATTTCTATTTTACAAAGAACAAACTGACTGTGATATTTTATGAGTGTAGTTTTATTAGAAATAGTAGTAGTAATGGCAATATCTTTGTATTTTTTTAAATGCCATTTAGATATTAGATTTTCATACGTTTGCTCGATAAAAGTTAATCCTTTTTGACTATTTTTTTGATAATGAACATTATAGTGCGACATAATATTACCACTCTTTGGCATTTGATTGAAGTATTGATTGCTAAATGCTGACATGTTCTTATTATTATATACTTTTATAAATAACTTATATTTCGGTTTCAATTTTTTTTCATATTTTACATTCCATCCTCCGATTCTTTTACTCGATAATTTATATTTCATAAATAATAATATTTATTTACTATTTGACAAAGACAAATAATAGTTTTGCGCAATTAATAAAATATGAAAAGATACGTGTGTTAATTTATAAAATGGTTCGATCATAAATAAAAAACATATGATTATATTTACTAATAAAAATGGTATTGCGATTTCATTTGGAGAATTTATACATATTAAAAAAACATCACACGCAACAGGTATTGATGAAAGTATATTATGACAAATTAGAAATGTATCTTTATTTTTATCACGATCAATAAATAATTCTAAAATATTAACAACGCAATGATAAATAGAACATATATGAAATATACCAGATATAAGTAAGACAAATAATAAATATTGGCTATTATAATAATTGGTTACAATAGTTAAAAAACTTCGCAAATTAATCGCTATAATATCGTTTAAAAATAATATAATATTATCCTTATTTGGTATAGAATATTCTTCAATTTGCTTATCATAAAGTCGGGTATAGACATCATTATGATATTTATATGATGTTATACTTAAAGTAATGGTACCAATTATATCAAACATATTTTTTTCATTTGGAGTGTATGAATAAATATAACATGATAAGGGAATATTTATCGAATATAAATAAGAACATAAAATATGACATAATATGTCGGTGTTTATATTGACATTTTTTATGATTGTTTTATATAATAGTTTATTCATAATTAAAAACCAGTATAAATTTAAAATATACAATCCATAACATGATATTAATAAAATAGATGATAAATAATAATTTGAATGTGAATATTTTTGGAAAACTATATCAAAAGAAGCATTATTATAAATAATTTCATAATACAAATCGTATATTCTTAATTTTACAAACGAAATATAAAAGACAATAGTATTTACATTATATAAAATCGTTTTTTTTGGCAACCAGTATTTCAAAACATAAAAAATCGAAGAAATTTCGGTTTTTAATAACGGATATAAAAATATGAATCTATATTCTGGTAATACCTGATAATAATAGTTATAAAAAACAATACCAATTATACAAAAATGATGTATTTTTATGTCATATGAGTTTGTTAGAAAAAAATCTGTAAATGCGTGTAATCCTACAAATGGCAATAATATATGAAATGGTTTGGTAAAATCATATTCGCGTGTATTTACATACAATAATGGAGCGAAATTATAATATACATATGAAAAAAACGAAGATAACGCTAATATAAAAAGTGAAGTATTCTGAATATCTTCTATCATATTTTTTTCTAATTTATACTTGTGTAAAAACGAAATTACGTATGACATTTTTAGTTATAATAAAATATTTTTAAGTATATTTATTTTATACTTAAAAGGTTTAAAAATATTGGGTTGCTTCCTCCATTTCAATCGTTACTTTTGGAGGTGAATCCCATTCTGTATATGCTTTTGCTTTTGTTGTAGGTCTTTCTAATGCTAATAATTCTTTGAGTGCTATCATTCTTCTCTCTAATGGTAACATTTTTAATGGTAATTTACGAGATAAATGTTTCCATCGCCATTCAAATTGAAGAGTTGCTTGCCAGTCTGGGAATCCAGCTACATGAGCAGCGCGAGTCCAAGATTCTCCTTTTGATACTTTCATTCCAGTAGCGTGCGCACCACCTTTGATTTCTTTATTATGTTGCCTAAGGCGCCGATTTAAGTCAACTGTAGCACCAATATAGGTAGAACCGTCTGTAGAAACTAATAAATATACATATGACATTTTTATATTATTGCGTAAAAAAAATGTAATATTATACTATGGCAGACTTTGTTCGAATAAATAATGATTTTGCTGACTTAAATTCTAAAGAAGATATAGTATTAAAATGGTCAAAAATAAAAGGTAGAAATGTTTCTATTGCTGAAGCGATTGAATTCCAAAAAAAAGAAGATTCGGATAAACGATATCAACAATTAAGAAATGAAGAAATGAGAGAAATCATGAAACAAAGGCCTCCTCAAGCAGATATACAAGAAAAATCTAGCACATTTTCAAGATTTAAGACATCCTTATTTGGCAGAAAAGAAGAAGGATTATCTAAAGAAGATGAAGATGAATTGATGGCTGAATTAGCTAAACTAGGAAAGCCAAAAACTTCAGGTGTTAGAGAGATTACAAAGCAAGAAGAAGATGATTTGATGTCTGAATTTGACAAAGGCGGTTCTAAGAGGAAAAGAAGAAGCCGTAAGAAGCGTCTAGGTAGAAAAAGAAAGACAGTTAGAAGGAGAAAATCAGTTAGAAGAAGGCGATAAAGTAGCTGATTTTGCTTACATAATGAAAGAAAAATGAGTGATATATGTGAAAAAACTGGACTTACACATGTATGATGTACTTTTCGATATTTTTTCCAAAAGTACTTTGGGATTTTCAAAAATGGACAAAAAAAATGTCCAAAATCGAAAACCCTTATATAGATTCCAGAAAAAGGATGCGTTCGCTGCATAATTGAAAATTAGCGTCTGGTCACTTTTTAACATTTTTTTATTTTGTTACCATAATTTTTTATTATTTATGCGGAAAACTATTTAGGAGATTTTCGTACTATCATATAAATGGTAGTAAATGATAGTAAAAAGTCGCCAAAAGTCGCTCAAAATTTTGTATGTGAATATTGTGACTATACAACGTGTAAAAAAACAGATTTTAACAAACATTTATCAACCGATAAACACAAAAAAGCGGAAAATGGTAGTAAAATGGTAGTAAATGATAGTGATTTGTCGCCAAAAGTTGCTCAAATATATAAGTGTAATTGTGGAAAGTCATATAAATATGACAGCGGGTATTATCGTCACAAAAAAAAATGTAATGTAGATAATGAAGTGATTGACATAAGCAATCACGGCCAACCCGATATTACTGACAAAAACTTAATTGTGATGCTAGTAAAGCAGAATACAGAGTTACTAGAGGTAATCAAGAATGGAACACATAACACAACAAATTCGCATAACACAAACTCAAATAATAAAACATTTAATTTACAATTCTTTTTGAATGAAACATGTAAAGATGCGATGAATATAATGGATTTTGTGGATTCAATAAAATTACAGCTAACAGATTTGGAAAATGTGGGACAAATTGGTTACGTTAATGGAATATCAAATATAATTACATCGAATTTAAAAGCATTAGATGTGACACAAAGACCAATACATTGCACTGACAAGAAGAGAGAAGTATTATACATAAAGGATGAAAATAAATGGGAGAAAGAAAATGATGAAAAACAAACTTTGCGCAAAGCAATCAAAAGAGTGTCAGATAAAAATATGAGGTTAATACCAAAATTTAAACAAGAGCATCCAGATTGTGGTAAAAGTGTCTCCAAATATGCTGACCAGTATAATCACATAGTATTAGAATCGTTTGGAGGTAATGGTGATAATGAGTTAGAAAATGAAGATAAAATAATAAAAAACATATCAAGGAATGTGATTTTAGATAAATAATAAAATTTATTTTTGTATTATTTTGGTATTATTTTGGTATTATTATAAATAAAAAGTATGTATAATAATATGGCACAAACTTTAACATGTATGTAAAATCATAACGAAAAAATATTATAATAGATAATAAAACGTTTATTTCTTTTTGATCGATTTTTTAATTTTTTCTGTTATGATAGGTTGGTTTGTTATGATAGGTTGCTCTGTTATGTGGGACAGTTGTGTTGTAGCGTGTTCTTCTGTTGCTACTTCAAGAACGGGAATAGTTTCAGTTTCAATTTGCGGAACAACAGAATCGTTATTTTTGGGTTTTGTGTTAGGGTTAAACTTACAATTTCTTATGTGAGCACCTAAACTGGCTTTATTTTTACCCAACCAATTATTACAAAAATTACATTTAAAATCATTATCATTTTCAATATTTCCTAATTTCATTAAAACCCTTTTAATTTTTGGGAGTTGTATTTCTTCTAATTTATCGGTTAGTTGTTTATTTACGAGTTTAATTGTATCAAGCATATGTGATTTTTGAATTCCAAAAAGTTTATATTCTTCAGTAAGGTCATCAACATCTTCTTTGCTTATTGAGTACTCATCTTCCGAAGTGTTATTTAATGCGTATATTTTTAAAGAAAGGTTATCGATTATATCAATAGCGATTTTAATTTTGGAAACATCATAATTTGCGTTTGGAATATAAACGTGAATTAAATTATTAATAATATCTATTTGATAGTTGTCTTTGTAAGTGATTGGTGACTCTTGTGAAATAAATATTCCATGAATTTTTTGTGCTTGAATATCTCTTTCGAATTTTTTCACTTCATCTGTAGATGCTGAACGATTTTTGTAATATTTATTTTCAAATAAAATACTTGGTTTAGTAGTGTCCTTTCTATTTACTTTAAAATCGCAAGTTGCTGTATCAGTTGATACCTTTATTACTTCATCTGAAGGCATGATTGAGAGAAGCATGTGTTGTAATTCGACTTCTGCCACGTTTCCTTTAAACTGTGAGTTGTTTTTGTATTTATTCAAAAAATCTTTCATTTCATTTCTTAGCGTTTCTTGAACATTATGATTTAATAAGACGGATTCTTTTATTTGTTGAATTCCACTAGTTGTTCTCTCTTCGCTTGATTGAATAGAACTAAATATAGGTTGTTGTATAGTTGAAAACATTTTTGTTAGATGACTGTCAATATTGTCTACAAATGTTTTAATTAAGTTATCATCTTTTGTTGTGCTATCGATCTTGTTTGTAATTTCAAGTAATTTACTTGTATCTTTTGTAATTGATACGCCAAAATTTTTAATACAATTTTCAATTTGTAGATAACACTTGTCTTGATTTTTTGGTATTAATTCATTAAATATTGCTGTAAGTTTTGAAATAAAAAGTTCATTCATTTTTTCTATAGTTGAATTAATTTTATCATTATTCGACAAAATATTATTATGAACAATATGTTTCATGTCTTCGATATACTCCTTTTTAATTTCATAAAATTTTAGCATTATATCGGACTTCATTAAAGAAATGTTTTGGTCTATATTTGAAACAACAGAGAGAATTTTAGAATTGACAGTTGTATTTAAAGTCTTTGTTAAATCAGATGACAGATTTTTTAATATATCAATCAAAATATGATTCATTGATACAATATCTATATGACTATTCTCTCTATAATAAGATAAAATAGTATCATCTGTTATGATAATTTGATTTTGGTTAGTAATCATTTATATAAATAATATATATATTTTCTTTAATATAATTTAGAGTAAATATATATTCAAATTTAGAAAAAATTTAGGGTAAATTTATTTCCTTAAAAAATTTAGAGTAAATAAAAAGTAAATTTAGAAAAAATTTAGAGTAAATTTATTTGCCTAAAAAATTTAGAGTAAATAAAAAGTAAATTTAGAAAAAA
>Ga0209086_10000318_pt1 | contig 41731 bp, 44 predicted proteins | sample M_130207_XF_Meta_FD_187312 | JGI IMG/M metagenome (GOLD analysis project Ga0209086, IMG submission 187312) | Freshwater microbial communities from Lake Montjoie, Canada to study carbon cycling - M_130207_XF_MetaG (SPAdes) (version 2) | ecosystem: Environmental > Aquatic > Freshwater > Lake... | reverse complement strand
GGAGTTGTTGGGCAAATTCTCCTTGGCGGAATTCTGGTTTTAACTGAACTGAACCCAGTCTTGAATCAAGGACACTTTTTGTTGTCAATGTTCTTGGTTGCCAACGCGTTGATTCTTCACCACCGAGCAAAGCGCGTCGACGCGCCTTCGCCCATTGCGCAATTATCCACGCTGCAACGTATGATTCGTTTCGCTGTGATCATTGGGTCAATAGCGCTCGTCACCGGAACAGTGGTTACCGCTTCGGGTCCTCACGCCGGAGACGAAAAGGCTCGTCGATTGAATTTCGCAATCACATCAGTTGCACGCGTGCATGGCATCACAGTCTTCTTTGCGATTGCCTTACTGCTATTCGTGGCTTGGAAAGTGAAGTCAAAGAAACTGCCAAAGCTGTACACGCCGCTCGAGACCGTTCTCGTGATTGGTGTGCTGCAAGGAACTGTTGGTTACATTCAGTATTTCAACAACATTCCGGCGGTACTGGTTGCTATTCACGTCTTCGGCGCGACGATGTTTTTCTTATCGCTCGTCAACTTGTGGATGGTTTCAAATCAGATTGCCGAGGCCAATCCCGAAATCACCGACCGCAATTCTGCGATCGTTTCATAGATAATTTCTTGAACAGGCTTGATCGCCTCGATACGACCCATTACCTGACCGGTTAATGCAATCGCGGCTTCCATATCTCCGCCGAAGTAAAGATCGAGGGCACGAGACATTTCGGTCAACGGAACGTGATCCTGCTTCTCTAGTTCGGTGGTTCGTTCAGTGCGCAAGGCCCGCAATCCTGGACGTGACAGTCGGTTCAAGAAAACGGTTCCCGTTTCTGCACCATTAATAATTGAGTTCTTCCAATTGTTGTGAACAGGTGATTCTGCAGCAGAAACCATTCGGGTTCCCATTTGCACGCCTTCTGCGCCAAGAGCAAAAGCAGCAGCCATTGACACACCGTCGCAGATACCACCTGCAGCAATGATTGGTAACGAAACCTTTGATGCAATGAGTGGTAGAAGAACCATCGTTGCAACATCTTGCGGGTTCTTAAAACCGCCACCTTCTCCTCCTTCAACAACGAGACCGTCGACTCCTGCGTCGACAGCCTTCAGTGCTGCTGCGAGTGTCGGAACGACATGGAACACAGTGAGGCCAGCGGCCTTGAGTTGCCCGGTGTACTGCTGGGGATTTCCAGCCGATGTGGTCACGAATTTGACACCCTGTTCAACTACAAAGTCAACGATCGATGGATCGCGCACAAAAAGTTGAGCAATATTGACGCCAAAGGGTTTATCGGTCAATTCACGCATGCGCAAAATCTCTAGACGAACATTGTCCAGTTCGCCAGATGATGTTTCGATAATTCCGAGTGCCCCCGAATTACTGACAGCCGAAGCAAGTTGTGAACGAGCGATCCAGCCCATTGGAGCTTGAACAATCGGGTAGTCAATGCCGAGCAGTTCGGTGATGCGATTCTTTATTGGCTGGGGAGCGACAAGCGGATTGGTCATGCCTTGACGGTAGTTGGTCGCTGGACTGATATCGCAATGATGGGCAGACCAACGAGCACCAAGATCATTCCAACCCACGCCTGTCCGGACACCGTCTCGTGCAACACGAAAAAGGCTAAGAGGGTGGCGACAACGGGTTCGAGAAGCGTGAGCATCACGACAGTGGTTGGAACCAATTTGGTGAGGCCTTTGCCAAAAGCGACATAAGCAAGGGTCAACGTCACGATTCCCAAATAAGCGATCATCACAACGCCTCGTTGCGTGGCAACCCAGGCAACTGGTCGGAACAAAAGAAAAGGACTTGTCAAAATACCGGCCCCAAAAAAGAGCACGCCCAAGACTGCAGTTGAATCGAGTTTTTGTTCAATCAGAACCGCAGCACATTCGGTATAAATCGCGTAGGACAAACCAGCGATCAATGCGGCGCACAAACCAACAAATTCAACGTCTGACCCAGAGTCCTGAGCGGAAGACAAAAACGTTAAGCCGATTGACAAGATGAGAGCAGCCAAGTACCACAGACGATGCGGTGCAGGACGACGACGTAAGGCACCAATCAATCGTGCAAATAGGGGACTACTTCCGATCGTGATGACCGTCGCAACCGCAACCCCAGCGTGGCGTGTCGAATAAAAAAAGCACAACTGGTAGGCACCGACCCCCGCAGCACCAAGTACGGCAAACCTGAATTGACTGAATACCCGCCGAAAATGGCGATAACTCAGAACAGCAAGCCCGGCGCCGCCTATGAGTAGCCGAATCACGCCCGCCGTAACGGGGTCGACGCCAATTGGACCATTCGCCAAAACAGTCCCAGTTGAGCCAAATAGCGCAGCCGCACCAAGGATGCAAAAAATCGGCCCGAGGGGGGATTTGTTTGTGAGTGCGCAAGTTCCATCAGTCATAGGACCTGCACTACGCTAGGTCAAGTTCATGGTGGCGCAGGACGGTTCTGGTACAGGGTTTCTGGGGAGAGTTGAATTTCAAGTGAAATCATCGGCGAAAAAATCTCCATTCGTTCGTCTCCTGGTTCTTTTGTCGGCGATTTTCGCGGTCCTGGGTTTTGCCTTTTCACCGGCTCGTGCCGAAGGTGATGGTTACGCGATTCGCGTGCAGGTCAAGCAACAGCAACGCGATGCAGCAGGAAAGACTGACAATCAACCCATCGCTGGGGTCACAGTTTTTGTGACCGATGCCGACGGAGTCGAAATCGGGCGCTTAGAAACTGATGCTGAAGGTATTGCTATCTTTGCGCTTCCCATAAAAGCTGACTACACAGTCACCATTGACGAAACAACTTTGCCTGCTGGACAGAAACTTGATGCTTCGGCCTCGAACACCCAAACGTTGCTCGGAGACTCGTTTGTCACGAAAACGAAGGTTGTCAACTTCTTCACTGGTGGATCACAAAGTGTTTCGCAATCACTTTTTGAAAAAATTGCTCAGCGCCTAGTTGATGGTGTGCGCCTTGGATTAATTCTGGCCATGTGTTCAGTTGGTCTGTCCCTGATTTTTGGCACCACTGGATTGACAAACTTCGCCCATGGTGAGATGGTCACCTTTGGCGGACTCGCGGCATTCGTCCTGAATATTTCTGGCTTGAGTTTCTTAGGATTTTTGAGCTTTATTCCAGGAATTCGACCAGATGGCACATTTCATATTTTGTGGGCGGCCCCAATTGGCATCATCGCCGGTGGAGCATTTGGTTGGGCGCTCAACTACGCGATTTTCGGCCGCTTGCGTAAACGTGGAATTGGTCTCGTGACACAAATGGTGCTCACTGTCGGACTCTCAATCCTTTTACGTAACTTCTTCTTGTCTAGGTTTGAAGGACGAACCCGACCTTACGCTGAATTCACTTTGCAACGAGCGATGGAATTTGGACCAATCAGCATTACGGCGCGTGACCTCATTGTGTCAATCATGAGTTTGTTGATTTTGATCAGTGTGGCAATGGCTCTTCGGTTCACACGATTAGGTAAGGCCACTCGAGCCGTTTCCGACAACCCCGATTTAGCGTCTGCAACTGGTATTGACGCCGAAAAAGTCATTCGTCTGGTGTGGATTCTTGGCGGCGCCTTAGCGGCGGCAGGTGGAATCTTCCGCGGTCTCGACGAACAAGTCAGTTTTGACATGGGCGGTCGGTTGTTGTTCTTGTTGTTCGCTTCAATCACTCTCGGCGGACTTGGTTCTGCCTTTGGAGCGTTGATGGGCGGATTTGTAGTGGGCATCATGGTTGAGGTGGCGAGTTTGGTTGTACCCACCGAATTAAAAGCCACACCCGCATTGCTGGTATTGATTTTGGTTCTTCTCTTGCGTCCGCAAGGGATCCTTGGACGAGCGCAGAGAGTGGGTTAACCGTGGATTGGTCTCTCATCATCGAAAACAGCATCAAAGGCTTTATCGGCATCAACGCCGTGTACTTTGCGATCGCTGCGATTGGACTCAACGTGCAATTCGGTTTTACAGGGTTACTGAATTTCGGACAAGCCGGATTCATGGCCTGTGGCGCCTACGGACTAGGCATGACCGCTCATTACTTCGGCATCTCGATGTGGTGGGGTATTCCGATCGGTATCGCATTCTCGGTTGTGTTGGGTTTTTTAATGGGTATCCCAACCCTGCGATTGAGGGCTGACTATTTAGCAATCGTCACTATTGCATCTGCAGAAATTATTCGCCTTGTGGTGCGTTCGGTGAAGTTCAAGACCTATTTTGGTGGCAGCGATGGCATCAACGGATTCTCCGATTCATTTCGCAACATTGGCGATGACATCGGAATTGTCCAAGCAAATCAATATGGGTTTTGGCCACTTCGTTTCACTGGACGCGAGATATGGACTCTTGTTGTTGGTTGGGTCGTCGTCGCCATCGTTGCGTATTTCGTGTACTTGTTGATGAAGAGTCCATGGGGAAGAGTTTTAAAAGCCATTCGTGAAGACGAAGATGCCGTTCGCAGCCTTGGTAAGAGTGTTTTCTCGTACAAGATGCAATCGCTGATTTTGGGTGGAGCAATCGGCACGATGTCAGGGATGATTTTTGCGCTCGACAGGGGAAGCGTTCAACCAGACAACTACAGCCGCGACGTCACGTTCTACATCTTGACCGCGCTCGTACTTGGTGGCGTCGCCAAAGTTTCAGGATCGATTGTTGGTCCGATGATCTTTTGGGGAATATTCACCTTTATGGATAACTTCTTGCGGCAAGTCGCTAAAGATCCAGTTCATCTCGGGAATTTCACCATCATGAAGTCGACTCAAGTTGGCCAACTCAACTACATGTTGATCGGACTGACTCTCATTTTGCTGATGGTCTATCGACCTCAAGGCGTCTTTGGCAATCGCAAGGAGATGGCTTTCGATGGTCACTGAGAACTCATTATCAGAGGCGACTGTCGTAGCTCGTGCCGCTCTGTCTGGAGTGGAACGGGCGCCAGGAGCAACCAAGCCAGACGCCATTTTGAATGCCTCTGGCGTTCGTCGAGAATTCGGCGGAATCGTCGCTGTTGATGTTGAGCACGTGGAGATTCAGCGGGGAAGTATCACCGCGCTCATCGGACCAAACGGCGCTGGCAAGACAACTTTGTTCAACTTGCTCACTGGTTTCGATAAGGCCAATACCGGATCGTGGACTTTCAATGGGAAGTCAATGGAGCATGTTGCTCCTCATAAGACGGCTTCGCTCGGAATGGTTCGAACCTTCCAGCTCACCAAAAGTTTGACCAAACTTTCAGTCATAGAAAATATGCGGCTTGGAGCAACAAATCAAAAAGGCGAAAAGTGGTGGAACGGTTTGTTTGGACGAATTTGGAAAGCACAAGAGGCCTCCATTACCGAACGCGCTGAAGAATTGTTGAACCGCTTCAAAATTGGCCATATGCGCGATGAATATGCCGGAGCATTATCTGGTGGTCAGCGCAAGTTGCTCGAAATGGCTCGTGCACTCATGACGAATCCGACGTTGGTCATGCTTGATGAACCAATGGCTGGCGTGAATCCGGCGCTAAAACAGAATTTGAACGAACACATTCGCGGTCTGCGCGACCAGGGTATGACGGTGCTGTTTGTTGAGCATGACATGGACATGGTTCATGATGTGTCGGACTGGGTCATCGTGATGGCCGAAGGACGCATTATCGCCGAGGGCACGCCGGATGATATTTCGAAGAACCCCGCGGTGATCGACGCATATCTCGGAACTCGTCAGGGTCAATCGTTGTTGGAGGATGAGTGATGGAAGATACGGCAATCCTTCGGAGCACAGATCTCGTTGCTGGTTATATCCCTGAAGTCAATATTCTGAATGGTTGCGACGTTGTCGTGAATGCCGGAGAATTTGTCGGAATCATCGGTCCAAACGGTGCAGGTAAGTCAACCTTGCTCAAAGCAGTGTTGGGACAATGCAAAGTTCGTTCAGGAACTGTCACGCTGATGGGCCAAGATATCACTGGTCGTAAGGCTCACGAATTGGTTCCGTTAGGCGTCGGCTATGTGCCCCAGAACAAGAATGTCTTCCCTAGTTTGACCGTTAAAGAAAATCTCGAAATGGGATGTTTCTTGAAGCCTTCAGTTTTCGGTGAAAGGTTTGAATACGTCGTCAGCCTGTTCCCAAAGCTCGGCGATCGTGCTTCACAGCGCGCTGGTGCGTTATCTGGTGGCGAACGACAAATGGTCGCTATGGGTCGCGCCCTCATGCTCGAGCCGAAGATCTTGCTACTCGATGAACCTTCAGCCGGATTATCACCGGCACTACAAGATGAAGTTTTTGTGCAGTGTCGTACGATCAATGCAACGGGCGTCGCCATCTTGATGGTTGAGCAAAATGCTCGTCGTTGCTTACAGGTTGTGAATCGGGGATACGTGCTTGATCAGGGTAGAAGCGCGTACACCGGAACTGGCCGTGAGCTGCTGGCTGACTCCAATGTCATCGAGTTGTACCTCGGCACGTTGGCAAAAGCCACTGGAGGCTGAATTAGTTTTTCTGGTGGCAGAAATGGTCGCAATATCGCGGGTTTTTGCCACCAGAAAACCTAAGCAAGAATAGAAAAGGCCCCCGGTTTCCCGGGGGCCTTTTCAGTTCCTAACTAGTTCATGATCTCGAACTAGTTACTGATCAAATTGATCACTTACCAGCGTCGAAGTTTTCTCCGAGTGCGTTACCCATGTTGCCATCGGTTCCGTACCACATCTTGACCTTCGGGCCGATTCCGTTTTCAACGGCGGTACGCAAGATGCGGCTACCTTCGTCGAACGAGATCAACACGATGGCGTCCGGATCGGCAGCAACAACTTCGCCGACTTCTGCGTCGAATGATGCAGCAGCCGGGTCGTAGGCCTTGGTTCCGAGCACTTCAACACCAGCAGCCTCGAGGACAGCCTTCATAACAGCACCAATGCCATTACCGTAAGCGTCATCAAGATTCATGATGTACACCGAAGCGTTGCCGTCTTCGATGATCTGGTTAGCAACGATTGCACCCTGCAATCCGTCCGGCGGTGCGTCACGGAAGTACAAGTTGTCATCGGCGTAATCGCTCAATGCTGGGCTGGTGTTAGCTGGGCTGAACATAGTGATTCCAGCGGCAGTGATCTTGTCGATCACGGTCAAGGTCACACCTGAAGAAGCTGCACCAATGATGGCGTCAACGTCTTCGCTGATCAAACGGTCAGCAGAGGTACTGGCAATGTCGGTGCTGGTGTCGCCAGAGTCTCCCTGGCTGTACAACACTTCCTGGCCAAGAACGCCACCGGCTTCGTTGATTTCATTGATGGCGTACTCAAGGCCGGCGTACTCGGGGTCACCGAGGAAGGCAAGGTTGCCGGTCTCGGGGAGGAGTGAACCAATCTTGAGCTGACCATCACCAGCGCGAGTTGAAGTGGTCTTACCCAATTCAACGATTGCTGATTCGGGTGATTCTGCTTCGATCAATGTGGTGAGGGCATCGTCAAGACGGTTGTCAGCACCGAACTCCAACATCGCGTATGAGCCCTTGAGGGGTTCACCGTTTCCGTTGAAGTCGAGAGGACCGGAAATACCGTCATAGTCGGGGTCGCCGCCGTCAGCGATGATTGCCAAGCAATCAGTGAAGGTGGTGCACTTGGTGCCACCAACAGTGACATTGACGATTTCGTCAGCGTGAGCTGCACCGTCGGTACCTGCTGCTTCAACTGCGAGAGCAATGACCACGACTGCGTCGTAAGCCTCGGCTGCATAGTTGAAGTCGGCAAGCTTAGTGTTGCCTTCTGATTCCCAGAATGCTGAGACCTTGTCAAGCCATTCCGGGCTGATTTCGGCACTCTTGGGCGTGGTGCCCTTCATTCCTTCGAGCTCGCCACCTGCTGCTGGAGCATCGGTTACGGGAGCATCTGATGAAGCCGGAGCTTCGCTTGCTGCTGGAGCCTCGGTGGTTGCTGCACCGTCGTCGCCGCCGCAGGCTGAAACGCCCACGATTGCTAAACCGACGAGAAGAGCACCAACGCGGCGTGCGCGGGACTTCTGCATATTTTCTCCCCCTATGGAGATCTGGGGCGGGTGCCCCGTTTGGTTTGGAAGATTTTAGGTTACCGCAGAGTTACATAACCGAAACCTCTGACGGTTTGGCTATGTTTGCCATATGAGCGAAGTTTTGTACCAAGTTGACGGCTTCATTGCCACAATTACTCTGAACGCCCCCGAACGGATGAACACCATCTCTGGGGCCATGTTGAACGAACTATCCGAACAACTGTTACGTGGCGACCGAGATCGAAAGGTCCGCTGCATCGTCGTTACCGGCGCTGGAAGGGCCTTTTGCGCTGGACTAGACCTGGCATCCCAAATGGGTCAGAAGGGAAGTCTTGGTGTTCTTGACGCTGGCAGCGACATGGGCGCAGAGTTTGATCTCCGCACCGCACCGCCCGTCGTTTTGCATAATTTAGACACTCCCACTATTTGTTCAATCAATGGTGGGGCGGCTGGCTACGGTCTCGACCTGGCCTTTGGCTGCGATATTCGCATCGCCTCAACAACGGCGAAATTGGCTCCGGGGTTCGCCAAGCGGGGAATTCTTCCCGAAAGTGGCGGAACTTGGTTGCTGCCACGCATGGTCGGATACGCCAAGGCGGCCGAAATTTGCTTTACCGGTCGCACCTTGAGTGCTACTGAAGGTCTTGAACTCGGGTTGGTCAGTCACGTGGTGCCGCCCGACGAACTGCACGCAAAGACATATGGCCTCGCCGAAGAAATCGCGTCCAATGCACCGCTGGCAGTTCGGGCGATCAAGCGCATGATGCGGGCGGCCGAAACCGAGACTTTCGAACAAAACATCCACCATGTTTTCTTGCAACTTCTGCCGCTGTTCAAAACGCAAGACTTCAAAGAGGGCGTTGCATCGTTTATGGAAAAGCGCCCCGCTAACTTCACAGGTCGCTGAGTGGACGCGTCACCAGCGATTTCAGCGATTGAAGCGCTTTCAACGACGAGGGCGATACGTCGCTACACGGATGATCCGATTCCGAGCGAAGATCTCAATCGTATTTTGTGGTTAGCGTCGCGAGCCCCGAGTGGTTCAAATCGTCAACCTTTTCGTTTTCTCGCTATCACTCAAGGAGAAACCGCCGACAAGGTGAAAAGAGTTCTCGGGGATTCGTTTCGCCGTGGTTGGTCGGCAAAGTTGCAACACGACGGCTACCAAACGGGCAGTGGGCAGGACCCAAATTCGCCAAAAGCACGTCAAGCCGCAACAATGCAACATTACGTTGACCACATCGAACAAGTGCCCGTGATCGTTTTTGCATGCCTGGTTCGTTATCGCGATGCGTCACCTACTGAAGGTGCCTCGATTTATCCGGCTTGCCAAAATTTGCTGTTAGCGGCCCGAACATTTGGTTACGGCGGAGCACTCACGATGTGGCACCAAGGTGTGGAAACCCAACTTCGCGAACTGCTTGCTATTCCCGACAATGTGGCAATCTCGGCGTGCATCACCCTTGGCCGGCCGCAAGGTTCTCACGGACCAGTTCGCCGACGACCAATTTCAGAATTGGTCTTCGAAAATCAATGGGACAGTAGTCCGTCTTGGGCCATCGATCCTGACGGAACTCGATTTACTTCTGCCGGCCCGAAATAGATCGATTCAAAGTTTCAAGTCATGGTCGATGAGTCGTATTACGAATTATTGGGAGTCACTCGTGCGTCAACTGTGAGTGAGATTGTTGCAGCGCGTCGAGTACTTGCCCGCGAATTCCATCCCGACCGTGGTGGCGACCCTCAATACATGGCACTGATCAATCTCGCTTTTGACGCAATCATCGCGAGCCACGGCGAACAATCAGCAGAGTCAATATCAACTACCAAAACTCAGACAACAAAACCCGAAGTAGTGACACGCGATGGAGTAACTAGGTTTTCCGTAGATCGTCCATCATTTACGATCAACGCACTTCCTGTTGTGGCATACGAAGTTTTATTGCTGGCCGCGCAAGTTCTTGGAGACATCAGTTCCGACGAACCGCCGTACGTTCTCGAGGTACAACTTGAAGATCCTCCCATGACGTGGTGCCGTCTTGAAATTGTCCCCGATGCAGGTTCGTCAACAATTAGTTTTGTCATTGACAAAGAAGTTGATTCTCAACTCATTCGCGATCTGTGGGTCACAACAATTAACGAGATTGGTTTTTCGAGCCGTGAGATGCTTTAGTCAGTCGATCTCGAATCGCTAAGCCAATACCCATCGGCTCGGGAAGCACAACGAAGAGTTGCCGAATTCCATCGCTATCACATTGACGTAGTTCTGCATACATTGATGACGCGAATCCTAAGGCATCAATTGACGCATCAATGATCCGCAACGTTGACTCACCTAATAGATGATTCAAGCGGAGAATCTCGGAAGAATCATTAAGCAAAGTCACTTCACAATTCGGTGCATAATGCGCGGGCAACATTCCTGGCGCTCTGCTCATACCTAATTCATCGGAACCCAGCGCAACGATCTTTTGAATGTCTTCCGCCGAGATGCCACCCGGACGAAGGACTATAGGGGTGTCCGCCGAGCAGTCGACAATGGTCGATTCAAGACCAACATCACAAGGGCCGCCATCAAGAATGTAGTCAACGCTCGTACCAAGGTCATCCCAGACATGTTGCGCCATTGTTGGACTTACTTTGCCAAACTTGTTCGCAGAGGGCGCAGCGAGACCACCCTTGAAACGTGTCAGCAATTCAATCGCCATTGAGTGTCCAGGAACTCGAAGCGCAACCGTTTGATGCCCACCAGTGACCTCAACAAGTACTTCAGGTGCCTTGTTCACAACAACCGATAACGGCCCTGGCCAATATGTCGAACCTAACAATTCAGCCGAGTATGGCCACAATGAGCTCCACGTTCGTGCACCTTCTATTGACGCAACGTGAACAATCAAAGGGTGATTACTCGGGCGACCCTTAGCGGCAAATATTTTGGCGACAGCACTCTTCTGTGAGGCATCAGCAGCGAGTCCGTAAACAGTTTCCGTTGGCAAGCCAACAAGCCCGCCGTTACGCAAGATTTCTACAGCGCGGTCAACATCTGTGCCAATGACCTGATTGCTCAAGACGGAGACGCTTCCAAGAAACTTAAAGCAGCATCAAAGAAGTCAAAATTTTCAGTCGTTGCAAAATGATCGCATTTCTTTAAAACAACAAGACGGGCATTCGGTAACAAATTCACCAAGCCATCTCCGGGACCAGCGAAGTCCTGATCGCCGATGGCGACTAAGACAGGACAAGTCACCCGTGCTAATTGTTCGGGTGTGTACGGAGCGCGGTCACGCTTCATGATCGCTGTCAGAGCGACTCTGTCATTGCCTGGTTGTTCGGCGTACTGCACAAATAGCCGAGCGAGATTGTTGTCGGGGAATTCTTTGCCTTCAAGGGCCTGCACTAAAACATCGTGGGACCCTGATTCATCGCGTTCGATGACATTGCGTCCAATCCCGGCCAACACCAAGCTGTGCACTCGGTCTGGGTGGTTGATTGCCAGTTGCAGCAGGGTGATTGCTCCGAGTGAAAACCCCACTAGATCGCAGGGTTCATCGGGCAGGCAACCCAGAACTCGCTGAGTTAAATCGCTGTAGGCCTCGGGATCGTGGGGTTTTGGTGCCACCCCGTGTCCGAGCAAGTCAACACCAATGACGGTGCGACCTGAGTCTTCAAGCAGGTCAGCAAAGCCACTTGACCGCCAAGTGGACTCAAATGAGCCGCCCCAGCCGTGCACCAGAACTACTGGTCGATTTGCTGATTCTGTGCCTACTGCAATATGCCCCATGTAGGTCAAGATACCGCCTAGCCTGATTGCGCCCATTGGTGCGTACTCAGAGAGTTGGCTTCTGCCCATGAAATTCTTAAATGAAACACCACCGCCGTACGACTTAACGTACAACGACGTCTTCATGGTTCCCAGTATGTCCAATGTCGGTTCACGTCTTGATGTTGATTTGTCAACCCCCGACAACATCGGGACAACAATTCCTCTTGTTGTCGCCAACATGACTGCAGTTGCAGGACGCAGAATGGCAGAAACCGTGTCCAGGCGGGGTGGACTGGTGGTTCTGCCGCAAGATATTCCCCTTGATGTTATTGAGTCAGTCGTGAAGTTCGTGAAGTCACGACACCCGATTTATGAGACACCCATTACTCTTGCCCCAACCGACACGGTCGGCGAAGCCCTGAGCCTGATTCATAAGCGGGCCCATGGCGTGGTGATCGTGACCGATAACGAACAACGACCGCTCGGAATTTTCACCGAAGCCGATGCTGGTGGCTACGACCGCTTCACTCAGTTGCACAATGTGATGTCAACCGAATTGTTGTGTATTCAAGAGGGCACAGATTTAGAAGAGATTTTTCACGCCCTATCTAACCAACGTTTGACGGCCGCACCAGTCACTAACAAGGAAGGTCGGTTGATCGGCTGTGTGACTCGTCGCGGTGCTTTGCGTTCTACCTTGTACACGCCTGCCCTCAATAAGAAAAAAGAGTTCTTAACTGCAGTAGCAATTGGCGTCAATGGTGATCCCGCTGTCAAAGCCAAACAACTGCATGCGATGGGTGTCGATGTTTTGGTAGTTGACACGGCCCATGGTCATCAGACCCGAATGATCACTGCAGTTGAACAGACCCGCAAAGCAGCACCTCGAGCAATTATCGTCGCTGGCAATGTCGTTACTGCTGGGGGCACCCGAGATCTCATAAATGCAGGCGCGAATATCGTCAAGGTCGGTGTCGGACCTGGCGCAATGTGCACCACCCGCATGATGACTGGCGTTGGTCGTCCACAGTTCTCGGCAGTTCTTGAATGTTCAGATGAGGCGCGTCGTTTGGGTGGATCGGTGTGGGCCGACGGTGGAGTGCGTTATCCGCGCGACGTCGCTTTGGCGTTAGCAGCAGGAGCTGGCAATGTCATGTTCGGTTCATGGCTAGCGGGAACCTACGAATCAGCGGCTGACACGATGCGTGATCCGGAAGGTCGTTTGTATAAAGAAAACTTTGGGATGGCATCGAACCGCGCCGTACGAAATCGAACCCGTCGCGAAGGTTTGTTCGATCGGGCTCGCAAAGAATTGTTTGAAGAAGGGATTTCAACTTCACGCATGTACCTAGACCCAGAACGACCAGGCGTTGAAGACATCATCGACCAAATCGTCGCGGGAGTTCGCAGTTCATTTACATATGCAGGTGCTGCCACAGTCAGTGAATTCCGCGAACGAGCAGTTGTAGGTATTCAGGGATCTGCTGGTTACGACGAAGGTCGTCCAGTCGGAACAAGCTGGTAACTCTTTCATGAGCAAAGACGTTGTCGTAGCAATTGATGGTCCGGCTGGTGCTGGTAAGTCAACTGTTGCGAAAGCGCTTGCCCACGCACTGAAGTTGAAGTATCTCGATACCGGAGCAATGTTTCGCGCCGTCACGAGTTTGGCTTTAAGTTCGGGAACTGATGTGCACGACGAGGCTGGCGTAAGTTCAATAGCCGAGACTATGGATCTTGTCATGGAGGACGGATCTGTTATCGCCAACGGCATTGACGTGACTGCAGATATTCGATCAATCGCAGTGACAAACGCAGTGAGTACTGTGGCTGCCAACCCTCGGGTTCGATCAAATATGCGCGATCGTCAGCGAGAATGGAGTCACCTAAATAGCGGTGGCGTTATTGAGGGTCGCGATATTGGAACTGTCGTGTTTCCAGATGCGGTTCTCAAGGTGTACTTGACTGCCTCGCCTCGCGTGCGAGCCGAGCGGCGGGTATCTGAGGCAGGGGGAAACATCGATGAAATTGAGCGTTCGATCGCCGAAAGAGATTTGAAAGATTCCACTCGAGCGGATAGTCCGCTGCAAGAGTCGGCAGACTCTGTTCTGGTTGATACAAGCAATCGTGCGATTGACGAAATTGTGATTTCAATCGTGGCCTTAGTTTCGGATCGATTGAGATGAGTGCAGTTGAATCAAAGTTGGCCGGCAACGACTTAGGCAGCCGTTCTTTTTATCAATTCATTCGGTTTCTTGTCGTGGCAATTTGTCGAACCTATTGTCGAATGAATGTCAGTGGTCAAGAAAATATTCCAACAGTAGGTCCATTTATTTTGGCGCCGATTCACCGCAGCTACGTTGATACGCCTATTGCATCTGGTTGTACCCGTCGTCGGATGCGTTTTATGGGCAAGGACTCGATGTGGAAGCACCAACCGCTGAATTGGATGTTGTCCGCACTAGGCGCATTCCCAGTCACCCGTGGAAGTGCCGATCGAGAAGCGATTCTGCGGGCTATTCAAGTTCTCAAATCAGGCGAACCATTAGTGCTGTTTCCTGAGGGCGAGCGCAAGTCGGGTGCAGTTGTTCAACCATTAATGGATGGGGCGGCATATGTTGCTTGCAAGGCGGGTGTTTCAATTATTCCCGTCGGCATCGGTGGTAGTGAGCGAGTCATGGGTAAAGGTGCAAGATTTATTTATCCGAAGAAACTCGTCGTCATCATTGGCAAGCCGATTCCCGTTCCAGCACCAGTTGACGGACGCATGCCACGTTCGGCGGTCAAACAAGTCACTGCTCAATTACACGAACAATTGCAAAAATTGTTCGATGAGGCACAGACCAAATCGGGTCATACGGCGAAATATTGAGCGACAACTTTGGCCAGCATTGCTGGATCTTTAGCACCGCAGAGTTCGCGAGCCGAATGCATTGAAAGTTGTGCCACACCGACATCGACAGTGGGAATACCAAGTTGAGTTGAAGTAATCGGTCCAATCGTTGATCCACATGGCATGCTGTTTTTACTCGCGAACACCTGATGTGGCACGCCCGCACGATCACAAGTCTGCAAGAAAAGGGCAGCCGACTCAGCGCTCGTTGCGTATCGTTGATTAGCGTTGACTTTCAGAACAGGTCCCAAATTTGGCGCGGGTCGATGGGCAGGTTCATGGCGGTCTGGATAATTGGGATGAATGGCGTGCGCATTATCTGCCGAGATGCAGTGTGATCGCGAGAGTGCTTCATGAAATTCAGTACGGGTGCTGCCGTGCAAAGCCTCGAGCAGCCAAGCCAAACGGGGGCCTGAAGCCCCGTGAGTGCTTTCAGAGCCCACTTCCTCGTGATCAAACAGGGCAATCACTGATGCTGTATCGATTGATTGCTCGCTCGCACTTGCAGCGATCAAGCCCTCGGCTGCTGCCCAACAAGAGACTTGATTGTCTAACCGACCGCTCGTCAGCAAAGACTGGTCATGACCGAGCAACGAAGCGGGATTCAGATCAAAAAGAGCAATGTCCCAAAAAGAGATGTCATTCACCGACGTTGAAATTTGCTCGGCTATGAATTCGGCAAACTCACCTGGTTGATATTGCCCGAGCCCCCAGATCGGAGCGAGATGAACTTGCCGATCGAGAACAAGTCCTCGATCATTGACTTCGCGATCAAGATGGAGTGCCAACTGCGGAATGCGGGCGATGGCTTGATCGACACGAACCTTCTTGACGGTGCCATCGGTCAGCACGACACGCCCGGCCAAACCGAGGTCACGGTCGAGCCACGAATTGTTCAAAATTCCGCCGTATACCTCGACGCCTATTTGCTTCCAGCCAAACGAGCCCGAATCGGGGAGCGGTTTAATTTTCAAACACGGCGAATCGGTATGTGCTCCAACGATGCGGAACTGACGAACTTTTTGCTGAGGGAGTCTCCAGGCTAGAAGAAGCCCAGCATCGGCAATAAAACCTGCGGCTGGTAAACCCTCATTGAGATGGTTAAAAGAAGTTTCGATCAACCCCGCGTCCCGAAGACGAGTAGCTGAGTATTCAACTGAATGAGCGGTCGAGACCGAGGCATTGAGGTGACGCATGAGACCCTCAACAGATAAATCAGACTCTTTGTTCATTGATGTCACCTCCGTTCTTCTTGATTCAACAACTATTTCTGAAATAATCCAATCGGCAAGCCCGATCCACGCAAGTGCGATGTCTCATTGAGCGTGACAATGCTTCGTTCTCCACTGCCTGCTGCGGCGATGCGGTGAATTGATGTGTAATTCGGATAAAAGAAGCCTCGTTGGTTTATAAGCCCTAAGACATGACAAATGTAGGCGTTGATGACGCCACCATGACACACAATCGCAACTCGCTGCGATGCATGGTTCGCAATGATTTCCTCAATTGAACTGACAGTTCTTTGGATGAACTCATCTTCTGTTTCATCTGTTGAAGTCCATTCGCCGCGCAACATCTCTTGCCACCGGGGATCATTTTTAGCCTTGAGTTCTTCAACGGGAACATATTGATTGCTGTTTTTGTCGTATTCAGCTACACCTTCAATAGTTGTGACGGTGAGTCCTTGAACTACTGCCAAGGGACTGGCCGTCTGTTGCGCTCGTTGCATCGGACTTGCGTAAATAGCGTGAAGCTTTTCAGAGGCCAAATATTGGGCCATCAAGTCGGCTTGCTTGAGGCCTTCTGCGGCCAGCTCGGGGTCGGCGATACCAGTCTCTAGTTCGCGTCGAATTGGAATGGCGTGTCGAATCAGTAGTACTTCCATCACTCATCAGGATACGCGTGCCAAGATGTACTTATATGGGTCAGAGTCAGGTAATTGAGAGCGTTCGACTTCACGACAATCGTCTCGAACAAAATACTGATTCTCCGGTGATCGTTTTGATTCACGGAAGTATGGACCGCCAGGCTGCCTTCGTGAGAATGGCACGTTTGTTGAGCACGTCCAGCCAGGTTGTTACTTTTGATCGTCGTGGATACGGAAAATCGGTAGAACAACGTGGAGCATTTTCTGTCGATGAACAAATCAGCGACCTCGACGAAATCATCGGGCAATTCGCCGCGAATCAGAAAGTGATCTTAGTTGGACACAGTTTTGGAGGAGTCGTGGCGTTGGCGTATGCCCAACGGTTTGTTGGCTCGATCGCCGGACTGGTGATTTATGAAAGCCCCATGAGTTGGGAACCATGGTGGCCCAAAGACTCGGGCGGAAGCGCCGCAGTTGCCGCTGCAGATGACCCGGAATACGCCGCGGAAACTTTTATGCGACGGTTCATCGGTCATCGTCGCTGGGAAGCACTTCCAGATTCAACAAAGAAGCAACGACGTTCCGAAGGCGAGGCACTCGTTGGTGAACTAGGCGATATCCGGCGTATAAGACCTTGGGACATCGAACTCGTACAAGGTCCGCTGATGGCTGGGTTTGGGTCAAAGTCAAAACCGCATTTACAGGCCAGCGCCGAACTTCTCGGAAATCTTGATGATTGTCGCTCAATCAAAATCGAGGGAGCGCATCATAATGCCCATTCAGCCTCACCTGATGATTTCGTTGAACTTCTTGTTCAACCGCTCATTCACAGAGTTGTTCAGGGGACCTGGAATTAAAGACTAAATGTGAAGTCATACCCGTAGAAACTGCAGTCGATTGCACTGGTGTCTTTTGCCTCATCAACACAGTCTGAAATTTCTGAACGCTGAGAATAAATCATCCCACCCAAAACAAGAGCAAGGATTAAAACTATTGAGCGCACAATTGCACTCACTGCGAATTTGAAAATGATGATTCCGATGATGATGGGGACAAAGGCTCCATAAGTCGTGAGATTTTTAAGTTGTGATTGGTTTAGCGCCCACAGCGAGAAAGAAACAAGACCAGTCATAGGTTCAGACTATGCAACTTCTTACCCCAGCGTCAGGCATACCAGTTATTCGGGCGATACTCTGACGGCATGTCAAGTCCCAACTCTCCTTCGCAAAATCCGATCAGCTTGACTCCCCAAGGTCCTCCGACCACGGTGATCCCGCTTGAGGACCCAGCAATCCGTCATGAATTGTCGCAAGCACTCGCAGTTACCACTGAATCACGTCGCGAAGCGGTCGCTGTCGTCGTGAGTCACCATCCGCGATCTCTCATCTCATGGGCCAATATCGGTGATCTAGGACGAGACAACCTTGAACGTTACGCGTACTACCGAATTGGTTATCACCGAGGACTCGATACTTTGCGCCAAAATGGCTGGCGCGGTTCGGGATATGTCAGATGGAACCAAGAATCAAATCACGGTTTTTTGCGATGTTTGCTCGGCTTGCAAAAATTGGCTGAAGTGATTGGCGAGGCAGATGAAGCTGAGCGTTGTCATCTTTTCCTACTGCAGCTTGACCCATCGGGCATTCCTTCTGAATTCCTTGCAGTTCATCAGTAAGAACATTGCGATAGATCTCGCCGATGACTGATATTCGCGGATACGTCCTTGCCGGCGGAAAAAGCAGTCGTATGGGATCTGACAAAGCCCTTCTCAAAATTGAAGGCCTGACGGCAATTGAACGACAAGGCAAGTTACTCGATCCGTTGTGCCCGCAAGGAGTCTTTATCGCCGGAGCGCGTTCCAAAAAACTTCATGACATGCGCTGGCCAGTCATTCATGATTCGACCCTAGACCAAGGCCCGTTATTCGGAATCACCTCCGCCCTTCAACATGCCCAGAACGGGATCGCAGTGATTTTGGCCATTGATTTACTGGCGATAGATACCACCGACATCACCGCAGTATTGGCATCCTGTTCTCAAGACGTTGATTCTGAATGTGATGTGTTCTTTGCGCAAAGCAAACAAGACCCATCCGAGCATGGCGCACAACCACTTTGCGCTGCTTGGCGAGTTGAAACAGCATTACCAGTCTTAAGCCAACAATTCGCCGAAGGTCAACGTTCGGTTATGAAGGCGTGGCTGGGGCTGAAACGTCAAAGAGTCATTGTTGATGACTCACGCCTCGTCAACATCAACTCGCCTGTTGATTTTGAGAACTTCCGCCAGACAAAAGGCTAGTTTGGAACCATGTCGTCGCAGTTTTCAGAAATCTCCATATCCGAATTCGCTGAGTTATTCAACGAGCAAGTCTTTCTCATTGACGTACGTGAAACCGATGAATACCTCGACGGACACGTTCCTGGAGCAATTCACATACCGCTCAATGAAGTTCCCAATCGTGCTGAAGAATTTCGCAATCCACAAGGGGGAGTCACATACGTGATTTGCAAGGTGGGTGGACGTAGCGCGAGCGCTTGTGACTATTTGGCCCAGAAATCTGTGAACGTTATCAACATCGCCGGTGGAACGATGGCGTGGATCATGCAAGGTCACGATGTTGTTGAGGGAAGTCAACCAAGGTGAGTTTGACCGAAGCGAATTTCGAATGGATCGCCGATGATCAGGCGCTCGATCAATTGCTTGACCGTTTGCAATCTCACGACCGCGTAGCCCTTGATACCGAATTTCACAGAGAGAAAACTTATTTCCCGCGCCTAGCCCTTATTCAATTGGCATGGCTCGATGGTCTTGCGATCGTTGATCCACTTGCGTGCGATGCAGCAAAACTGCGCCGAATCTTCGGAGCGAGTCATCTGATCGTGTTACACGCCGCTCAGCAAGATCTTGATGTGATGTCGCACGCGATGGGCACAATTCCTGAGAAGATATTTGATACCCAAATCGCCGCGGGTTTCCTTGGATACTCAACTCCATCGCTAGCTTCACTAGTTAATTCAGAGCTCAAACTTGTTTTGCCCAAGGGCGACCGACTAACTGATTGGCTACGTCGACCACTCAGTGACGGGCAGAAAACGTATGCCGCATCTGATGTTGAACATCTTCTAGAAATTCATGACCTGCTCACGTCCAAACTTGAAGAACGCAATCGTTTGTCATGGGCGATTGATGCCTGTGAAGAATTACGCAATCGCAAAGTGGGGCCAGGAAATCCGGCTGATGCTTGGCAAAAACAGAAAGATGTTCGGGCGCTCAAACCCCGAACGCGCGGAGTTTTGGCGGCCCTTGCCGAATGGCGCGAACGGCGGGCGATGGCCAGTGACATTCCGCCTCGTCAAGTACTGCCTGATTTAGCCCTCCAGGGAATTGCGCAACGCGAGCCCACCAATTTGGGGGACCTGTCTCAAGCCCGAGGCGTTGACGATCGCCACACGAGGGGAAACATTGGCCAAGAAATTTTGGCCGCGGTCGCTCGGGGCAAAGAGAACCCAGTGGAGATCTCGACGAACGATGGCGAAGAAGTCGACCGTCATTTACGTCCGGCGATCACCCTTATTTCAGCCTGGATCAGCGAAGTTGCTCGACTCGAGCATGTCGATACCGCCTTGTTGGCTACTCGCTCTGACATTGAGGCGTTTTTGCGCAAAGACGATGATGCCCGGTTGTCAACTGGCTGGCGTCACGACCTGATTGGTGAACAGCTTGATGATTTGTTACATGGTCGGGCTGGCCTGTCCTTTGATGGCAAGGGCGGTCTCAAAATGATCTCGGCCCTGCCCGCTGAGTGACTCATTGGCGTAAATGGGGGCAAAATTGACGAATCGTCTTGATTTCTTGGGTATTGGGCTACCAATGGCACACTGAAAAATCACGAAAGAGCCTGAAGTTCCCACTTATCTAGGTCTTTTCGTCCTACACTCTTGTCGCCCTGTCGTGTGAGTAATCACGTGACTCGGTCGAATTTGAGTCGGTGCGTCCTGTTTTCAGGCCGGTGCCACGCACTTTCGTAACCATCGCCTACCCCTCTCACAAGTTCGGAGCCCTGCCGTGAAAAAGGGTCGTCACCGTCGTTTCGAAGAAGCGAGAAAATTGAAGCAAGCAGGCCCCAGCGCCTTGGATCTCGGCCTTGGGGGCGGAGAGTCGCAACCGCGTTCTCAAGATGATGAGTACGCGGCCTTAGCCGAAAAGTACGGAGTCGTCTTTGACGATGAAGACGAGATTGAGGCTGAGGACGAGGGAGACGACCTGGCTTAAGCCGGTCGTCCACAACTGATATGTATACACAACTACGTAATGTCGCGTTAGTCGCGCACGTTGACCATGGAAAAACAACTCTCGTGGACGCTCTGTTGCGGGCCACCGGAACATTTGCTGCTCACCAAGCGGTGGTCGATCGTGTCATGGACTCGAATGATCAAGAACGTGAGCGGGGTATCACCATTTTGGCTAAAGCCGCTTCGGTGATCTACAAGGACACCAAGATCAACTTGGTGGACACGCCTGGTCACGCTGACTTTGGTGGAGAAGTCGAGCGAGCTCTCACGATGGTCGACGGCATTTTGTTGCTCGTTGATGCCGCCGAAGGCCCTCTTCCGCAAACTCGTTATGTTTTGCAAAAGGCTCTTTCATTGAACCTGCCCGCCATTGTGGTCATCAATAAGGTTGACCGCGGTGATGCTCGGGCTGAAGAAGTTCTCGACGAGGTCTATCAGTTGTTCATCGACCTTGAAGCCGACGACCACCACATTGACTTCTCCGTAGTTTCAGCAGTTGCTCGTGAAGGCCGAACCATGGTCGGACTCGGAATGCCCGCACCTGATGCTGACCTTTCGGCGCTGCTCGACACCATTCTTGAACGGATTCCAGCACCGGGCGGCGATGCGACTGCACCGTTGCAGGCGCTTGTTACCAACCTTGATGCATCTGAATATCTCGGTCGTTTAGCCATTGGACGTATCTATCAAGGCGTGATGCGTAAAGGTGAAAACGTCGCGCTGCTTGAAGAAGAGTTTGCCGAAGGACTACCGCCTTTGAAGCGTCGTCTCTCACAATTGATGGCGTACATGGGCGTCAGTCGAGTCGAAGTTGACGAACTTCGTGCTGGCGATCTTTTCGTTGTTGCTGGCTTCCCAGAAGTTGAAATTGGTGACACCATTGCGTCTGCTGAAACTCCAGTAGCGCTTCCTCGACTCACCGTTGACGAACCGGTGCTTCGTATGACCTTTGGCGTGAACACATCGCCCTTCGCTGGCCGTGATGGCAAGTACCTCACCAGCCGCCACTTGATTGACCGCCTACGTAAAGAAATTCTTGGAAACGTTTCCATTAAGTTGCACGAAACTGATTCGGCTGACGTGATGGAAGTTGCCGGCCGTGGTGAATTGCAGTTAGCCGTGTTGATTGAAGGGATGCGACGAGAAGGCTTTGAACTTCAAGTCAGCCGCCCCGAAGTTATTACCAAAGAAGTCAATGGCAAAAAATTCGAACCTCTCGAGCGCGGTGTTTGTGACGTTCCCGACGAATACGTCGGCGCAGTAACTCAGGCATTGGCACCACGTAAAGGTCGGGTCACAGATTTACGCTCAGGCGACCCCGGCCGTTCGGTCATCACCTTCGAGTGCCCAAGTCGTGGCCTCATTGGTTTCCGTTCGCTCTTGATGACCACAACTCGCGGAACCGCGATGTTGCACCAAAACCACGCTGGTTGGATGCCGTGGTGCGGCGAACTTCCTCATCGTCTAGGCGGAGCAATGATCGCCGACCGCGAAGGAATGATCACCGCCTATGCGTTAGACAACTTGCAACTTCGCGGAGAGCTTTTTGTCGAACCAGGTGGCAAGACCTACGAAGGAATGGTTGTGGGTGAAAGCACCCGTGGCGACGAAATGGTTGTCAACGCAGTACGCGCCAAGGAAAAGAACAACATCCGTACGCACAGTCACGACGATGGTGTGAAACTCGCTGCACCTCGAATCCATACGCTTGAAACAGCAATCGAATGGATTGGCGATGACGAACTTGTTGAAGTGACGCCGAAAGCGATTCGCGTTCGTAAGCGTTACCTCAACCCCGAAGACCGCAAGAAAGCCTTCAAGAAGGCCAACTAGTTATTTGCTCTTCTTCACCGTCAAGACTGGGTGGGGAAGAGTCTCTGCAGTCGGGCGCTCGAGGGCTTCAACCAAAAGTTCGTAGACCTTTGCGCCAACTGACTCAATGATTTCTTCTTTGAGGTACTTGTAGACCGGTTCTTTGCCGACGAACGCGTCGGAGTTATCGGTGCACCACCAATGTAAATCGCTGCCGCCGTCGCCCCAATCGCGGCGCTTCCATTCACGCACAACGGTGTTGACCCAACCATTGGTATCGGTGTGATACTCAAGACGTAACGGAAGTTGCCAACACACATTGGGCTTCCAATCAAGTGGCCGTTCTCCGGCTTCGGTTGCTGCGATGTGGAATGCACATCCAGCTCCACCTTCAAAACCGGGTCGATTCAAAAAGATGCAAGCCCCATCGACTCGACGAGTCACGGTGTCACCTTCTTTGTTCTTTTTGAGAAAACCTTTTTTCTTCGACTTGTCTTTCATTTGCCAATTTTTGTCGGTGAGTCGTACAACAGCCTTCACCACATTGGCTACATCGTCTTCATCGACAAAGTGAGCGCCCTCTGAACAACATCCCTGATTGAGTTCGGGGGAAGCAACGTCCAAGATCCCTTGACAACCTTCTCCAAAAATGCATTTCCACGATGAACGCATAAAGGTTGCATCAAAGATCCACGACCGTTGCTCTTTCGGGTCTTCAAAAGAAAGCATTTCGTGCAAATCTTCGTGGCGACCTGACAATCCTGTCACTGGGATCGTTTTACGCTTAGTGATGGCGGTTGTTTTGGATGACTTTTCTTTGGCTGAGTTACTCACACCAATAGGTTATGGCAATAACCCTTAATCCCACGATGAACCTTGGGTATCATTTATGGGTCATGTCTCCGCAACCTCCCCGCACCGCCAATGAACTACGTTCGGCCTTCACGCAGTTTTTCGCTGATCGCCAACACACCCCTGTCGCTTCAGCGAGCCTCATTCCTCACGATCCCACGGTGCTCTTTACCGTGGCAGGTATGGTGCCCTTCAAGCCGTACTTCGTTGGTGATGAACTGCCGCCCTACAGCAGAGCAGCAACAGTCCAGAAATGTGCCCGTGCCGGCGGCAAACATAACGACCTTGATGATGTTGGTCGTACTAAGCGGCACTTGGTGTTCTTCGAGATGTTGGGCAACTTTTCATTTGGTGACTATTTCAAAGAGTCGGCTATTCCTTGGAGTTGGGAGTTCGTCACCGAGAATCTCGGGTTTGACGGCGATCGCATTTGGGTGACAGTTCACACCAGTGACGATGAAGCCGAAGCGATGTGGCACGAACAAGTCGGCGTGCCCATGAACCGTATTCAGCGGTTAGGTGACAAAGACAACTTCTGGCAAATGGGCGATACCGGCCCATGTGGTCCGTGTTCTGAATTACATATTGATCGTGGACCAGAATTCGGTCCCGACGGCGGCCCGCTCAATGATCCGCACGGCGATCGCTTCATGGAGTTCTGGAATCTTGTTTTCATGCAGTACAACCAGGCGCCTGATGGCACTCGTACTCCTCTTCCCAAACCATCAATCGACACTGGTGCTGGACTCGAGCGCATCTTGGCACTACTTCAAGGCAAAGACAGTGTGTGGGAGACCGACGCGATTTTCCCCATAGTTGAGGCCGCTCAATCGGTCACTGGAGCAACCTACAAAATTGGCGATTACGAAGATCGTTCTAGTTTCTCACTTCGTGTTCTTGCCGAGCATGCGCGTTCAAGCACCATGCTCGTCGGCGACGGAGTCTTCCCATCAAACGAAGGAAGGGGTTATGTTCTGCGGCGTATTATTCGTCGCGCCGTTCGCCACGCGTACTTACTTGGCACCGAAAAGCTCGTCATGCCGTCACTCGTTGAAACGGCAATTGCCACAATGGGTCAGGCGTACCCCGAAGTCGTTGCTCAAAAAGACTTCATCATGGGAGTACTCACTAAAGAAGAAGAACGCTTCCGTCAGACTCTGAAAACCGGCCTATCGATTTTGGAAGACGAACTACAAGTTGCGGCTCAGTCCAACAAGATTTTGTCAGGATCAGCAGCCTTCTTGTTGCACGACACCTACGGATTCCCACTAGAAGTCACTGAAGAAATTGTCAATGAACGCAATCTACAGATTGATATTGACGGATTTAGCACCGAGATGAATCAGCAACGCCAACGCGCCAAGGCCGCCCGTAAAGGTGGCGAAGTTGATTCACATCGCCACGATTTGTATCGCGAAGTTATGGAAGAATTTGGCACCACCGAATTTGTTGGTTACGAAGTCGATTCATGTGAGGCCAGAATTTTGGCCATTATTCCTGACGATGATGGAACCTTTGATCTGTTCCTTAACCGCACGCCGTTCTATGCCGAAAGTGGCGGGCAGGTAGGTGACACGGGCTTTATTCAGGCGGGATCCAATCGCTACGAAGTCATTGACACAACTTTTGCTTTGCCAGGACTACGTCGCCACCAGTGTCGGGTTGTTTCGGGCATTCTGATGGTCAATCAAGATGTCAGTGCTGGCATCGATGTTTCACGTCGCCTTGCGATTCGCCGTCATCACACTGCAACCCACATTTTGCATTGGGCACTTCGACAAGTTCTCGGAGAACATGTCAAACAAGCAGGATCCCTCGTGGACGATGAGCGCTTGCGTTTTGACTTCAGTCATTACGACGCGGTGTCTGAGGACGAACTCTTGCGTATTGAAGATCTAGCCAACAGTCTCACATTGTCAAATGAGCCAGTTGATTCAACTGAGTCATCAAAAGATGAAGCCCTGGCCAAAGGCGCGATTGCTTTCTTCGGAGACAAATACGGAGACCGAGTGCGCGTTCTTTCTGCAGGTCCCTCAGTTGAACTCTGCGGTGGCACCCATGTTTCAGCAACCGGTGATATCGGGATCATTAAGGTGATTTCTGAGGGTTCAGTTGGGGCGAATTTACGTCGCATTGAAGCAGTCGCTGGCACCCGCGCACTCAATCTTTTACAGAACGACCGTCGAATGATCGCCGATGCTGCTCGTCTCATTGGTTCTGGTCCGGATGATTTGATGATCGGTGTGCAACGAAAGGTCGATGACATCAAGGGATTACAAGACGAGAACAAAACCTTGCGATCTCGACTAGCAATTTCAGCGGCGTCTGAGCTTGCTGCCAACGCGGTCGACGGAATAGTGATTGCCCAAGTAGATGACTTAACGCCCGGAGATCTTCGAGATCTCACCATTGCCGTTCGTCAACAGCCCAATGTTCATACGGTGGTTCTCATTGGTGTCTCGCCTGGTGGAGGAGTCTCGCTGGTTGGGGCTGTTGATGCTGCAAGCGGAAAGAATGCTGCGCCGTTAATTACTTCAGCGGCCAAAGCAGTCGGTGGCGGCGGCGGAGGTAAAGGCGATATCGCAACTGCCGGAGGAAAGAATCCTGAAGGTATTCCCGAGGCTCTTCGCTTAGCGCAGGAGGCGGCTCGCAGCTAATGCGCGCCATCGGACTCGATCTCGGTACAAAGCGCATCGGCGTGGCAGTGAGTGATTTTTCGGGAACTATTGCCAGTCCTCATTCGGTAATTTTCCGCAGCAAGTCAGTTCGTCTTGACCACCAAAAGATTCTCGAATTGGTCCGTGAAGAAGAAGCCGAGATTGTTGTCGTTGGTCTACCTCTCTTAATGTCAGGGGCGCACGGTCCTGCCGCAAAAGCCGCCACCACAGAAGCTCGCCGACTGAGTACGGTTTTGTCTGTGCCCGTAGAAATGTTTGATGAGCGACTCACCACCGTGGCTGCCGATCGGGTTTTAAAGGAAGCCGAACTCAGTGCAACGGCCCGCCGTCAATTCGTTGACAAGGTTGCCGCTGCCATCATGTTGCAAGCATGGCTCGAAAGACGGCGCAGTTCATGAGTAGCAACCGTTCACATGAGAACAGTTTCTCAACTGACCCTTATCAGGTGCTTCCCAACGTTCAAATAGCAAAGTCAACTTTGAAGAAATTCACCAATCGTTTTGTACTCGCTCTCGTCGTCGTACTTGCACTCATTGCGGTTATTTATGGCGGATATCAATATTGGTATTTACGACAAGTCAACCCGCCTGGAGATCCTGCTGCGGCAGAAATTTTTACGGTGACCGAAACCGATGATCTGGTGTCAATGAGTAAACGCCTTGAGCAAGAAGGATTCATTGTCAACGACTCAGTTTTTCGTTCGTATGTCTCGTCCAAAGGCGGACTTGAAGTGTCCGCTGGTTTCTACACCCTGAAGCCTCACGATCATGTCGGAAATATCCTTCGGGTTCTCCGTACGCCACCTAACGAAACTCTCACCAAGGTCACTTTCCCCGAAGGTTTTACTTTGGGGCAGATGGCGCAACGACTTGGTGAAGAAGTGCAGTCAGTTAAAGAATCCGACTTTCTTGCCAAGACCGGTGACACTTCGGCTGAAATTTCTGCTGTGCGTTCGGTATATCAACCCGACGCGATCACATCTCTTGAAGGCTTGCTGTTCCCGGACACCTACCTCATCAGTGGTGACCAAACCGCGACTCAAGTTGCCCAGCAAATGCTCAAACTTATGGAGCGAGTTGGGCGACAAGAGGGCCTTGACGATTCGTTGAACGTTGTCGGCCTAAGTCCATACGAGGTAATAACGATCGCCTCAATTATCGAACGCGAAGCCAAAGTCGCCGTGGATCGAGCGAAAATCTCGCGAGTGATTTACAACCGACTGACTCTCGGTATGCCCCTTGAAGTCGATGCCACTCTTATGTACAAACAGAATCCAGATTTACCTTTTGTGGAATTGAAAGCAATTGATAGTCCGTACAACTCGTATCTTTATACCGGTTTGCCGCCAACTCCCATAGCGAACCCTGGCCGCGCAGCAATCAATGCTGCCTTGAATCCGGCACCGAATCCTTCAGCGGGCGATCCAATTTGTCGCGAAATTACCGACGGATCTCCTTGCTTGTATCTCTATTATGTTTTGTCCGACAAAGACGGACACCATAAGTTCGCCGCAACATTGGCCCAACATCAAATCAATGTTCAAGCGGCGATCATTGCAGGAGTTCTCTGACATGACATCAACTCAAGAAAGTTTCAAAGTTGCGCTGAGCGGATTACGCATTAACTCAAGCACTGCAATTGCTGCCGTCATTGGTGATCCTGTCAAACACAGTTTGTCGCCGGTTATCCATAACGTTGGTTTTAAATCATTGGGGATTGACTGGGTCTATGTTGCCTGCGAAGTCAAGGAAGGTGAGGCTCAAGCGGCCCTTGACGCGATGAAAGTTCTTGGGCTTCGGGGACTTTCGGTCACGATGCCACACAAAACAGCGATTGCTTCTTTGGTTGATTCAGTAAGTCTGGCGGCGCAGGCTTTGCACAGTGTCAACACCGTCGAAGTAACGATCGACGGCGCGTTAGTCGGTCATAGCACCGACGGTGATGGACTAGTCGCGAGCCTCAAAGAACACGGTGTCAGCATCCAAGGTCAAGCGATTTTGATTTTGGGTGCAGGGGGAGCGGCGCGCTCGGTTATCGACGCGCTCCAACGTCACGATTGTCGGGAAATTTTTGTGGCCAACCGTTCGCTTGAACATGCACAGGCGGCCGTCGCCTTGGCGCCAGAAATCTCCAACGCAGTCTCGATCGCAGATGCTGCCACTCTTGCTGAAGCTGCTGCGAAAAGCGACATCATCATCAATGCCACCAGTGTCGGCATGACCAAGAGCCGAGAAGTCGTGCCCGGAAATGTATTAGCGATCCCGATACCTATCGACCTCATTCGCACCGATCACATCGTCATGGATTTGGTGTATCACCCCATCGAAACCGAACTTTTGCGTCTGACCCGTAGCCGCGGGGCTTTGGCCATCGACGGTCTCGGAATGCTGGTTCACCAAGCGGCGCTTCAGCAACAGATCTGGACCGGGCTCATGCCCAATGTGTCCGATATGTACCAGGCAGCATTACAGGCGCTTGCGTAAGACAGCGGTAAACTAACATTTAATGTTGCGCTACCTCACCGCCGGCGAATCCCATGGTCAAGCCTTAGTCGTTATTGTCGAAGGCCTCCCTGCTGGACTTCGCATCACCGTTGAAGATATTCAGATTGAATTATCTCGGCGGCGTCTCGGGTATGGACGTGGACCGCGACAAAGGTTTGAAAAAGACGAAGTGACTTTGGTTGGTGGCGTACGGCATGGGCGAACCCTGGGCTCACCCGTTGCCATTGAGATCAAGAACAGCGAATGGTTCCGTTCCGACAAGTGGCACAAAGAAATGGACCCAGCACCCGGTGCTACTGCCGATCCGTTGACAAAGGTCCGTCCTGGCCACGCCGATCTCGCTGGAATGCAGAAGTATGGCTTCACTGACGCCCGCGATGTACTTGAGCGCGCGAGCGCCCGTGAGACTGCTGCCCGCGTTGCAGCAGGAGCCTTAGCGAAAGCACTGCTTCGAACGATTGGCGTTGAAGTCATTTCGCACGTCATTTCAATGGGCACAGCCAAATCTGCTGGCGGCCAACGTCCGACACCATCTGATCTCAATCAAGTCGATGAGTCGCCCGTCCGCAGTTTTGATACCGCTGCTGGTGAACGAATGGTCACCGAAATTGAGCAGGCCGCTAAAGAAGGCGACTCTCTCGGCGGCATTGTCGAAGTGCTTGCATACGGGGTGCCCGTTGGACTTGGTTCACATGTGCACTGGGATCGCAAAATTGATGCATTATTGGCTCAAGCAATCATGAGCATCCAAGCGGTCAAGGGCGTTGAGATTGGCGATGGTTTTGAAGTTGCAACTCGGCGCGGCAGCAATGGTCACGACCCCATTCATTGGGATGAAGCAACGAAGACATTCGTTCGCACCGGAACTCTTGCCGGAGGAACCGAAGGTGGCATCACAACCGGAGAACTTCTCGTTGTCCGCGCCGCCATGAAGCCGTTGGCCACACTCAATAAGCCGACCTTGCCAACTGTTGACGTGATTACTAAAGAAGCGGGCGTTTCTTTCAAAGAACGCACCGACGTGACTGCGGTGCCAGCCATGGGTGTTGTTGCCGAAACAATGGTGGCCTTGATTCTGGCAGCCGAGGCTCAACGTAAATTCGGTGGCGACTCCGTCACTGAATTCGTTCGCAACGCGAACTCGGCGACCCAACCTTTATGAACCCAACGACTTCACCAGCACCCCATCTGGTGTTAGTGGGTCTGATGGGTACCGGCAAGAGCACGGTTGGTCGTCGTATCGCCCACAAATTGGGCTGGGAATTTCTTGACACTGACGATGAGATCAACCGCATCACTGGGCGCACGGTGCGCCAGATCTTTGAATCGGACGGCGAGGATTTCTTTCGCAACATAGAACACGACGTGCTTGCATCTGCTTGGCAACTTTCATCCCCTCATGTCATTGCTGGTGCTGGTGGAATCATTCTTCGAGCCGACAATCGTGAATTGTTGAAAACTTCAAAATACGTCATTTGGCTACATGCACCGCTGCATGTCTTGATCGAACGTATTGGACAACGTGCGGCCAAAGGAGACGGCCATCGGCCTTTAATCGATGGCAATCCCGCTGAGAGACTGCAAAAATTGTATGTTGAACGCGAAAGTCTGTACCGCGAAGTTTCATCATTTGAAATTGATGTGGAAGGCTTACACGTGCAAGAAGTCATTGACCAAATTTTAGTTGAAACTGGATTGGAGGCGAACTCATGACAACTCACCGTATTGAGATTCGGCTTCCTGGTCGCGAGTATCCAGTCGTTATTGGCCATGGCGTCATCCAAGAGATTGCTCAATTTCTTCCAACGTCAGCCCGTCAGGCCGTCGTTATTACGCAAGATGGAATTCCGGCAAACCTCGCTCTTCCCATTGAATCCACAACGGTGATCATCGGTCAGGGAGAGTCCACGAAATCACTAGAGACGATTGAATTGTTAAGCCAAAAGTTTGCCGATTTGGGCATTACTCGCAACGATGTGATCATCGGAGTCGGCGGGGGAATGGTGACCGACATCGCAGGCTTTGCCGCTTCAACGTGGCACCGGGGCACACCCGTCATTCATGTTGCTACTTCGCTGTTGGCAATGGTTGACGCAGCGATTGGTGGAAAGACCGGAGTCAACCTTCCCCAAGGGAAGAATCTTGTTGGCGCATTTTGGCAACCGAATGCCGTCATTTGTGATCTCGACTTTCTCGAAACATTGCCAGAACGAGAGTTGCGTTGTGGACTCGGCGAAGTTGCCAAGTACCACTTCTTGACGGGGGACGATCTTTTGGCGCTGAGCCTCGACGAGCGGGTCGCGCGTTGCGTCGGGATCAAAGGATCTTTTGTCGAACAGGATGAGCGAGAATCTGGCAAACGAGCTTTCCTCAACTACGGACATACCTTGGCACATGCTTTAGAAACGGTCGGCCAGCACCAACTGGCTCATGGGGAGGCCGTCGCGATTGGCCTGATCTTCGCCGCTCGCTTGGCGCGTGCTCTGGGACGAATTGACGATTCACGAGTTGCCTATCACGAACTCGTTGTCGGTCAGACCTACTCGCTGCAAACACGAATGCCAAAAGGTCTTGATGTTGATCAACTCATGGCGGCAATGGCACGCGATAAGAAGGCTCTCAATGGTTTGACCTTTATCTTGGACTCGCCACAAGGTCTCGAAATCGTCGCCAATATCTCGCCCGACGCGGTTCGCGCTGAACTCGTAAGTTTTAGCCAAGCGTAAAGTTGCCTATCTCGTTCGAGCCGAGCGGGTATCGTCATCAACGTGGGAACAATCCTTTTACTTCATGGTCCAAACCTCAACCTTTTAGGGCAACGCGAACCCGAGATCTACGGGACCGCAACTTTGGCCGATTACGTTTCAAGCGTTGCGGGTTGGGCGAGTCAGGCTGGTTTTACCCTCGAAGATTTCCAAACAAACCATGAAGGCCAGTTGGTCGACGCAATACACGCAGCTCGTGGTCGTGTCGATGCAATCATCATTAATGCTGGCGCTTTCACGCACTACGCGTGGAGCCTTCATGATGCACTTGCGACGTTCGCTGGTCCGGTCATAGAAGTTCATATTTCAAATCCGAATGCTCGTGAACCTTGGCGCCACACCAGCGTGATTGCTCCAGTTGCTAACGGCACGATTGCTGGTCTCGGAATAATGGGATACGAACTCGCCGTGAACGCTGTCTCTCGGCTTCTTCAGTGAATTAATCATGACGGCTCATGTATCTTCAGCGCGTACTGAGAGATTATTTGAAATCCTGAGTCGGGGATCATCGTCTTCTTGTTTGATCACTGATCTCTCAGATATTCGTTGGCTCACCGGGTTCTCTGGTTCACATGCGTGGTTAGTCATTCATACAAATAAATTGTTTCTCATCACTGATGGCCGTTACACCGAACAGGCTCGTGCCGAAATAGACGCGCAGCAAGCCGACGTTGACGTCATTGAATGTCGCACAAAAGCCGCCATGATTGCTACTACCAAGTCGCTGACCGTGGGAGCTTCGGTTGTTCAGTTTCAGGATTCTCACATATCGCATCAACTTTTTTGTTTACTGCAAAATGAACTCACTGCATCGCTGATGCCACTTGATGCGTCCAGCAAATTTCTTCGTCGCTTCAAAGATGAAGCCGAAATCGAGATCATTGAGTCGGCTTGTCGTATCGCCGATCAGGCACTCGCTCATTGCCACGGCTTGCTTTCACAAGGCCTATCCGAAAGTGAAGTTCGTGACGAACTTGAGAACGCCATGCGGAAGTTCGGGGCTGATGGACCGTCGTACGACACCATTGTCGCCAGCGGACCAATCAATGCTTCACGACCTCACCATCAACCCACCAGAACCAAGATTGAAGATGGGCACACCGTCATCATTGATGTGGGAGCCCTCGTCTCGGGCTATCACTCAGATATGACTCGTTCTTTCGTCGTCGGGCCGATGAGCGCAGAGCAATCCGACTGGTACGCAGCAGTTCGAGCGTCGCAACAGGCGGGAGTGGCGGCGTGTCGACCAGGTGTTCAGGCATCTGAAGTTGACGCAGCCTGTCGAAAAGTGCTGATTGAAGCTGGTCTTGAACAATATTTCACCCACGGGACCGGGCATGGCGTCGGCCTTCTCATCCATGAAGAACCCTTCATTAATTCATCGGCCACGGCAATTCTTCAGGCTGGAGATGTCGTGACTGTCGAACCTGGGCTCTATCGTGGGGGGTTCGGCGGTTTCCGTGTTGAAGACCTCGTGGTCATCACCGAACATGGTTGCCGAATTTTGAACTCATCTCCCAAGGATCCAACATGCCCGCCATCACAACCAATGACCTAAAAAACGGCATCACGCTGCAACTTGATAACGGTTTGTTCACCGTCATCGAATTCCAGCACGTCAAGCCAGGCAAAGGTGGAGCCTTCGTGCGCACCAAATTGCGCAACCTGAAAACGGGCAACGTCTTAGAAAAGACTTTCAATGCCGGAATCCGAGTCGAGCAGGCCATGCTTGAAAAGAAAGACATGCAGTTCTTGTACCGCGATGGTGACGACTACGTCTTTATGGATACCGAGTCGTACGACCAGATCAACGTCGCGCCAGCAGCGCTCGGCGATGCTGCTGACTACATCATCGAATCAATGATCGCCATAATTGCAACGCACAACACTGAAATAGTTTCGGTTGAAATTCCTGCTTCCGTTGAACTACTGATTGCCAATACCGAGCCCGGAATTCAGGGTGACCGTGTTTCTGGTGCTCGTAAGCCCGCCGAACTGCAAACAGGTAAGACTATTCAGGTTCCGTTGTTCGTGAACATTGGCGACAAGGTTAAGGTCGACACTCGTTCAGGCGAATACTTGACGCGAGTCTGATTGTGGCTTCTCGCCGATCGCGTTCGTCGCATGTTGATCCTCGTTCACAATCGCGTGAACGAGCCTTGACGCTTCTGTATGAAGCCGACACCAAAAATCTTGATGGCCACTCAGTTCTTGCTGGGCTAGTTGAAAATCCCGATCATGTGACGGCCTTGATAGTTCGTGGAGTTGCCGATTTAGCGACGGAAATTGATCAACTCATTACCAAGCACGCCGATGGTTGGACGATTGAACGAATGCCGTGTCTTGATCGCAATATTTTGCGAATGGCTACTTTTGAATTGATGAAGCGCGACGATATTCCTCAAGCAGTGATTATGGATGAAGCAATCGAACTTGCGAAAACTTTCAGCACTGATGACTCAGGTCGGTATGTCAATGGTGTGCTATCAGCGATAGCTAAAGAAATTCGCGCTCTTTAAAGCGCTGTCACGCATCAGTCGTGATGCGTTGTTTCAGGCCAAGAACTTTTGCCATTGGCCGCATCAGCAACATTTGCCAGGGTAAAGCCCGCGAGGTGCTCACGCATGTGGTCACCAGTGTGTTTCCAAATGGCTAACAAAACGCATTGGCCTTCATGATCACATGATCCGTCCTGATGGGGTTCACCAAAGTCACCCAAAGTGATTGGTCCATCAACGGCCGAAATGATGTCGTTCAAACGAATTTCTTCGGGTGTGCGCGCCAAGGTGTATCCGCCGCCAACTCCACGCTTTGATTTCACCAGACCGGCTCCCTTAAGCGCCAGCAAAATTTGTTCTAGATAGGGCTGAGGAAGACCGGTGCGATCGGCGATATCGCGCACCGAAGTAGGACCAGGTTCTCCGACATGCATAGTTAGTGACAACAAAGCTCGACAGGCATAGTCACCCCTGGTTGAAACACGCACATTGTCATCGTAGGAGGTTGAGAGCCTGTTCATGCGAATCAACGCTTCAACACGGCGATAAACACCGCTCAACTTTTCGTTGTGCCCGTATTTCAAATCGGTTGTCATTTGGCTCTGATGCAGGCTTTCCCCTCTCAGGTGGTGAAAGATAGAGACATGATTCCCCAGCCCAATATTCCCGACTACTCGGGCGCAAACTTGACGGGAATCATGCCTGGATGTCTTTTGTTGAGCCCCGGTCAACGACCTGCCTGGTTTCCTCAGCCTCTACAGGCTGCCGAACAAATCGTTTTGTTGGTCATTGATGGCCTCGGTTACGAGCAGTTGCAGCGTCACGCCCACCTCGCTCCACATTTGACAGCAATGGTGGGCGGATCAATTACGACAATCGCTCCGAGTACAACAGCAAGCGCCTTAACTAGCCTCGTGACGGGCTCGACTCCAGCCGAACACGGAATCGTGGGTTACCGCATGGATATGGGTGACTCCATCATGAATTCGTTGCGGTGGTGGTCTGATACCCGTGATCTTCGCAAAGTCCATCCTCCCGCAACAGTGCAACCAATTCCACCATTTGCCGGAATGTCGATTCCGGTGGTCAGCCGTGCCGAGCTTGAGGGAACAGCATTTACTGAAGCCCATTTACGGGGGAGTCGCCCGTTTGGATGGCGGGCTGCGAGTTCAATCGTGGCGCAGTGCGCGCAGTTAATTTCGGCAGGGGAGAAATTTGTCTATGCCTATTACGACGGCATCGACAAAATCGCTCACGAACGCGGCTTCGGACCGTATTACGACGCTGAAATAACCGCAACCGATTGGCTGGTCGGTGCACTACTTGATTCATTGCCGAGTGGAACCACCTTGGCAATTACTGCCGATCACGGTCAGGTTCAAGTTGGCGACAACGTGGTGCATCTATCCGACGACATCAAGGGCCTGCTACATCATCAATCTGGTGAAGGTCGATTCCGTTGGTTACATGCCAAACGAGGTCAAGAAACTGATCTTGTCAGTGCGGCAACCGACGCGTACGGCCATATCGCGTGGATCACCTCACGAGAACAAGTCGTTGAAGAGGCCTGGCTCGGGCCGGCACGCGGTGGGCGAATGTCCGATCAAGTTAAACGTCGTCTCGGCGATGTCGCTCTCGTTCCGTTTACGGCCACCACATTTGATGATCCCTTAGATTCGGGCCCATTTAGTTTGGTGTGTCGTCATGGTTCGTTAACAAGCGATGAGATGTTTGTTCCTTTTCTTGCCCAAACAGTCTGAACAAATACAAAATCTGTGCGAAAATGTAGACCTGTATGAGTTCATCAGAAGTAAACATCAACATTCCATCCGAATCAGTGACCGAACCCGCCAAGGTCATGCGTATTGGCTCAATGGTGAAGCAATTACTTGAAGAGGTTCGAAACACGCAACTCGATGCGGGTAGTCGTGAACGCCTCGCCGAAATCTACGAACGATCAGTTGTTGAACTCGCTGATGCGTTGTCTCCCGATCTTCAGCAAGAGTTGCGCATGTTGGCGCTCCCATTTTCTGATGGCATTCCAAGCGACGGAGAACTTCGGATCGCCCAAGCCCAATTGGTGGGCTGGCTCGAAGGCCTCTTTCATGGCATCCAGGCGACTTTGTTCGCTCAACAAATGGCCGCCCGCCAGCAATATGAGCAACTCCGTCAAATCAACCCAGGCGACCCCAACCAAACACCCGCAAACGAATCCAACAATGCCGGACTCCCAGGAACTTACCTCTAGGTCACTGCTACTGTTCCTAAACCACATCGTTGAGATTTGGATTGATGAGATTTGGACCCCGATTAACTCGGGATCCACCGAGACGTAAGGAGGTTGGTGTTGGGCGACTCTTTCACCCATCTCCACGTTCACACCGAGTTTTCGATGCTCGATGGCGCCGCCAAACTTGACGAACTTGTCGCCAAAGCAGTCGCCGACGGCCAGCCCGCTCTCGGTATGACCGATCACGGCAATATGTATGGCGTTCTCGACTTCTACAAAGAATGTCGGGCCCAAGGCGTCAAGCCGATCATTGGCACCGAGGCCTATATGGCCTACGAAACTCGTTTTGAGCGACCCAGTCGACGGGGCCAGATTGATGACTCCGGCGGCGATACTGAGGGCGGTCGCAAGTTGTACTACCACCTCACATTGCTTGCTGAAAGTGATGTCGGTTACAAGAACCTCATTAAATTATCGAGCTTGGCTTTTCTTGAGGGCTATTACTACCAGCCACGAATGGACTGGGAATTGCTGGAGAAATACCACGAGGGTCTCATTGCCACGACCGGTTGTCTCGGTGGTCATGTTTTGCAAGCCCTCCTGAAAGACGATTACAAAGACGCCAAAATCAAGGCTGCTCGTCTGCAAGAAATTTTCGGCAAAGACAATTTGTTTGTTGAAATTCAAGATCATGGTCTTGCTGCACAAACGAAGACCAACCCGCAACTTTTACAGATAGCCCAAGAAATTGGTGCACCGGTTATTGCCACGAACGATTCGCACTATGTCCATCGCCATGACAGCGACGCCCACGACGCCTTGTTGTGTGTTCAAACCAACTCAATGATCAATGATCCAAAACGTTTCCGCTTTGAAGGCACCGAGCATTACCTCAAAACTTCAAATGAGATGCGTTACGTATTTCGCGAAGTTCCTGAAGCGTGCGACAACACACTCTGGATCGCCGAACGCGCTGAAGTCACAATTGAGTTTGGAAAACCACAACTACCGAATTTTAAAATTCCTCCTGGTTTCGCCGATGACGCGGCGTATCTTGATCACCTCACACGCGAAGGCGCCAAACGTCGCTGGGGCGACAAACTTGCACCCTCGGTCATTGAGCGACTCGCATACGAAACCAAGGTCATTTGCGATATGGGGTTCGCTTCGTATTTCTTAATCGTGTGGGACCTCATTCGCTATGCCAAAGAACAAGACATTCGCGTCGGTCCTGGTCGCGGATCCGCTGCCGGGTGCGCAGTTGCTTACTGCTTGGGTATCACTGAGATTGACCCCATTCGTTACGACTTACTCTTCGAAAGATTCTTAAACCCCAGTCGAATCTCAATGCCCGATATCGATATGGACTTTGACTCCAGGTATCGCGAACAAATGATTCACTATGCGACCGACACCTATGGTCGCGAACACGTGGCGCAAATCATCACGTTCGGCACCATCAAAGCGCGAAACGCAGTACGCGATGCGGCTCGAGTACTCGGCTATCCATATGCAGTCGGCGACAAGCTTGCTAAAGCCATGCCACCACTTGTCATGGGTCGAGATACTCCGCTCAAATATTGCCTCGAGCTTGATCCCAAGTACAAAGAGGGTTATCACGCCGCTCAAGAACTTCGCGACATTTACGAGTCCGAAGAAGATATGCGACAAGTTATTGATGTTGCCAAAGGACTAGAGGGTTTGAAACGATCTACGGGTATCCACGCGGCTGCAGTGGTGATTTCCAAAGAACCACTCACGGAGTACCTACCGCTGCAACGCAAGCCAGAAGCCGGCAAGCCCATCGAGGAATCGCAAGTAACAACTCAGTTCGAAATGCACGGTGTTGAATCTCTCGGCCTATTGAAGATGGACTTTCTTGGTTTGCGCAACTTAGACGTCCTTTCCGATGCGATGGCTTTAATCCGTCTTGCCGAGCCCAATTTTGATATCGACGCTATTCCGTTGGACAATAAGAAGACTTTTGAATTGTTGTCGCGGGGCGACACCATTGGTGTTTTCCAGCTTGAGTCACCGCCGATGCAACAACTGCTTCGAGCGATGGCCCCCACCAGTTTTGAAGACGTGTCGGCTGTTATTGCTTTGTACCGACCAGGGCCAATGAGCGTCAATATGCACTACGACTTTGCTGATCGCAAAAATGGTCGCAAGAAAGTCGAGTACTTCCATCCCGATGCCGAGGAAGTACTTGGCGACACGTTCGGTCTCATGATCTACCAAGAAAGTGTGATGCGCGTTGCACAGCGTTTTGCCGGTTATTCGTTAGCAGAAGCCGACAACTTACGAAAGGCGTGTGGCAAGAAAGAACGCGCCCTCATGGAGAAAGAACGCTCCAAGTTTGAAGAGGGTTGCGAGACCTCTGGATACGGCGCCATTCTCGGTAAGCAACTCTTCGACATCATCGAAAACTTTGCTGACTACGCCTTCAATAAGAGTCACTCGTTTGGTTATGGCTATATCTGTTACCAAACTGCCTTCCTCAAAGCGAATTATCCAGTTCAATACTTTGCGGCAATGCTCACAAGCGTTAAAGACAACCTTGACAAGGCCGCTGGTTATCTCGTTGATGCCCGAACGGGTGGAATTACAGTCGGTCCGCCCAACATCAATGTTTCTGATGTTGACTTCACGCCGCAAGTTGAAGAGCGGGTGATCCACTTCGGCCTGTCGGCCATTAAGGGCGTTGGTCATGCCATTTGCGAACGAATTGTCGCCGAACGCCACGCCAACGGATTATTCGAATCGTTCCACGATTTCGCAATGCGAGTACCCACCGATTGCCTCAACAAGAAGGCCGTTGAATCCTTCATCAAGTCTGGGGCATTCGACAGTTTGGGTCACCCACGCCAAGGCCTGATGGCGGTCTTTGAAAACATCGTTGACGACACGGTGTCACGTCGGGCCGAAGCCGATCAAGGAGTCATGAGTCTCTTCGATGCCATCGACACCGATTCTGATCCTTCATTCGATCTCGACATTCCTATTCCAGAAAATGAATACGACAAATCCGTCAAGTTGAAGTTTGAAAAAGAAATGCTCGGGCTGTATATCAGCGATCATCCATTATTCGGTCACGAGTCATCTTTGAACAAATATTCCACCACGACTACTGCAATGTTGGCCGAAGCAGAAAACGGTTCAATTTGGACTTTGGCGGGCATCATCACCAAGGTCGAACGCAAGGTCACCAAAAAGGGCGACCCGATGGCCATCGTTCATCTCGAAGATTTGTATGGCGGAGTTGAACTCACCGTATTCACGAAGACATTGCAGACGCACGGGCACAAGATTGTTGATGAGGCAATCATTTCAGTGAAGTGTCGCGTCAATCGACAAGATGAACGCATCAGCATCGCCACGATGGAGATCACTCCGTTGCAACTGTCGAATCGCGAACCTGAACTTCGTTTGAACTTGCCAGCGGTTGCCCTCGATCCAGAAAATGTGGCTCGTTTGAAGGCCATTTTGACGAAGTACCCGGGATCGTCATATGTGTTTCTCCATATCGGCGATGCCAAGATTCTCAAGCTTGGCGCCGAATTCATGGTTGATATTGATCGGGTCATCCCACCATTACGAGTCGCATTTGGGGCTGGAGTCGTCCGCTAGGTCGTTATTTCCCCAACGCGACAAGGTCGTTTCGCCCCGACGCCCCTCCAAGTGGCAGAATAGGTGAGTTGAGGATCCGTTTCCGGGTCCACGCAGAGAGAAGCAGTTTTCATGTCCGTCGAAGTCGAAACAATAGATAGCGCGGCTCTCACGGAGGCTCAACTCGAAGACATGGTCGCAATGTGTGGCTCATTCGATATGGAGCGTCTTGTGAAGGCCAAAGAAGACTGGGTGCTGTGCACGACGTCTATTGAGGCTGGCAAAGTTCAGGGTTTTACATTTTCGACACTTGAACGTATTGGTGGCACTCCTTGTGTTTTGCTGGGCCTGTTGAGCGTTAAGCGATCGTCTAAAAGGGATCAGATTTTGAAAGGTCTGATGTCTGAGGCTTTTCACCGAGCCCTCATGGCCTTCCCCGATGAAGATGTCGTGGTTGGTAGCCGATTCGTCTCAGCTGAGGGTCTTGAGGTCTTCAAGCATCTCACCGAATTGATTCCTCGACCAGGGCACCGTGCGGTTGGCGAGGAGCGAGCCTGGGGGCGCCGTTTGGCTCGCCGTTTTGGTGTTGATGCCCAATACGACGAAAAAACTTTTATCGTGGCCAAGAAGGGCTTGTCAGGTTTCATTGACCACGAGTCAACTAAGGCCGACAAAATTAAGCCTGAGATCGCCGAGTTGTTCTCGGGGGTGAACCCAGCCTTAGGTGGTTGTTTGATCATCCACGGTTGGACCATGACCGAGGATCTGCTCAAACTTGGCAAACTCAAGTAGCCCCAATTCTTCGAGCCCACTCGAATTGTTGTTGCGTCGGCGCCGCATGACCCGACGCTTTTCAGGCGGCCCACCTCCGGCTGAGTTGACTGAGATCTGTGCATTGGCGTTGCGGGCTCCATCGGCCGGATTTTCTCAGGGTTCACATGTGCTGATTTTGACGCAGGACGATCTCAGGAAGTTTTGGCTCATTTCAGGGTCTCATGAATGGTTCACTTCCAAATCACCTGGTGTTCTTGATGCGAGTGCGATTGTTCTCATACTTGGCGACCAAGATGCATACACCGAGCGTTACAGCAAGCCTGACAAGGCTGGACACGGACTCGAGGACCCTGACCATTGGGTGACTCCATTTTGGTTGACCGACGCCGCAATGGCGGCCGAAAACCTTTTGCTGCTCATCGAGGAAAAAAGTTGGGGAGCATTGTTGTTCGGACTTTTCGGTGATTCTCGGGTGGTCCTTGATGCCTTTGCGGTACCGCCTTCAGTTTCGTGTGTTGGCGCGATCGCCGTGGGTTATCGCCACCCCGACGATCAACCGAGCGGATCGCCAACCACCCGAACCCGCCGTCCAGAATCTGAGGTTGTCCACCTCGGCCAATGGTGAAAACGAAATGGTGAAAACGAAATGGTGACAGCCAAATAATGGAGCGACCACAAGGGTTTCAGATCTGAGCCCATCAGGGTTTAGGGTAAGTCTGTTCTCACAAGCGTTCATCGGAGCCACAATGACTAAGACAATCCCACACGTTGACTATCTAGAGCTCGGTGACAAGCCGCATCTCGTTGCTAACGAGTGCACCTCTTGTGGAGCCCGTTTCTTTGATCGTCGCAATGCCTGCGCGAAGTGCTTCAAGAATGATTTCAAAAAAGTTGCAATCTCGACTGACGGAATCTTGAAGTCATTCACCATTGTTGCTTTCGCCGCACCCGGTGTGCCTGTTCCCTTTGTCGCTGGAATCATTGATTGCGCCGGAACCAGCGTTCGCGGCAATGTGGTGAATACCGAGCCGAGCCCAGAAAAGGTCACGCTTGGTATGAAGTTGCGCTTGACTACTTTCAGTATCGGAACCGACGAAGAAGGAACTGAAGCCATTGGTTTCGGTTTCGAACCAGCCTGATTTTTAGACTCTTACAGATTTCACGACGTACCCATTTTCAACAACGAAA
>Ga0209086_10000314_pt1 | contig 41918 bp, 55 predicted proteins | sample M_130207_XF_Meta_FD_187312 | JGI IMG/M metagenome (GOLD analysis project Ga0209086, IMG submission 187312) | Freshwater microbial communities from Lake Montjoie, Canada to study carbon cycling - M_130207_XF_MetaG (SPAdes) (version 2) | ecosystem: Environmental > Aquatic > Freshwater > Lake... | reverse complement strand
GGAAAACATATTTATCTGCTGTTGAAGCAGCAACACCACTAGTTACAAGAAGATTTCTTGCATTTGCAGAAGTCAAAATCTTGTAATTAGTATCCAAAGGATTTGGACTTTCAAGCTGTTCAACATCGCCACTAGTAGCAAAAGGCCCGTTTTTAGTAACTGTTTGAGGATTAAGAATCCTACTTGCAGTATACTTTTGGAATGGCATAACTAGGATTGACATTGCACCGGGTTCAAATACCATAATTGGTTTTCCGGTATTTGGATCTTTCATATTATAAAACAATTGTTCAAGAGTATTAATACTTGCCCAATTGCTTAAAGAATAAGATGCAATTTTGTTTACAAAGCCATATGTCATTCCAGCTTGAGCAGTTGTTGAATAGGTGTTTAGGGTTGATTCTGCACCTACAGAAGTTCCATAAACATAACTACCTGTTAAACCTAATACGGTATTTAGAATTCGTTCTTCACGAACTAGACCGCAATAAGTTCCAACTGATTCAGCACTAGATAAAGCTTGAGAAGTTTTATCAGAGTAAATCATTTCAGCGGTGATTGCACAAATTCTACCAACCTTTTCGATTGCTGGAATGCGTACATAGTTACCACTAAATTGAGTTTGGGAATATGGCATACCGGGCTGCACAACATCAGGCGAGGGGCTGATATCAGATAGCCAAGGAATCAATTCACTAGAAAGATTTTGACCAGCGGGAATTGTTTGTACCAATTCATCGCCAATCAAGTTTGCTAGTTTATATTTTTCCTGAACAGTAGTGATAAGAATCTGCCCGGTGATTGCTGCAAAATTACTTGCATCAACCGCTTCAGATGCTTCCATAAACACTCGATCAGGCCCGTTGAAGCGTTGCATCTTCTCTGCCCAATCATCTCCAATGATACCTTCTGCAAGGCCTCTAAGCGATACATTCCTTAAACTGATATCACCCTTGGCAATAGATTCTGCCAAGTAGGTTTTAGTTTTTAAAACACCGTTTTGTTTGCCAAATGCTTTAAGCTTTTTTCCTAGATTCTTCATTCTCGAAATCTCCTAAAAATTAAAAAGTTTGTTTAACGGGATACTGCATTAAGTTTAGATAACAATTGGAATTTTACAGTTCCATTTCCGTCTAAAGATTCTACAACTCTACCTATAGCTACAGATGCAGTTGCAACTTTAACAAGGTTTTGGGGAAGTAGTTTGCTAGCAGCAGAACTAGGGCCAACATAATCGCCAACAACTAATGCAACACCTGTATAATCACCTTCATAGATGCCGGAGCAATCAATACGAATTTGATTAGCTACAGAGTTACCATAAATTTTGGCAACATCTGCAAGTTTAGTTTGACCAGATAAACCAAGAAAAGCGTTTGTAAAGTTTGCTTGGGTGGTTGCAAGATCAGTTGTCCAAGTAAAATCAGCAGCAGAAATTGCTTCACCTGAAACTTGTGCAACAAGATCGCCTAAAGCGATTGCAGAAGTTGTATCAACTTCAGCCATAACAGGATTAGTAGTATTGAAACTGTAGCGAATCGCCATTTTAGAAACTCCTTAAATAGTTTGTTTATTTACCTAATACGGATTCAAGAAATTGTTTGTAACTAGATTCGCTTCTTGATTGCGAACCAGATGAAATAGGTTTAACCGCTGATCTTGTCAACGCAACTTTTCTTCGATCTCTAATTGCTTCACTCCATAGCTTAGAATCAATTGCTGAAAGCTGCTTGATGAATACTTTAGTAGGTTCAAGATTAGATTCTTTAATTAGATTCACAATCTTTTCTTCCTTAAGCTTTTCAGCTTTCCATTTTCGCAAAGAAGCTAATTCGGATTTGGATTCTTTTTTAGGTTCTTCTTCTTGATCTTCTTCATCATCGACTTCAAGAACAGCAGATTCAGAACCATTTTTTTCTTTTGAATCTTCTTCTGCTTCTTCCATAGGTTCATCACCTTCTGACATACCACCGGAGAGGCCAAGCATATCAAGAACCTGTTTTGATTTTTCTTCATCAGATCCTTCCCCCTCGCAAATTTCTTTAATCTTTGCGTACACATCATCGGCTTCTTCCATCATTGGTTCTTGCATACCTTCTTCTTGCATTGGATTTTCTTCTTCCATCATTTTCTTATTGTCCATTTCATCATCTCCTTCTTGTTCAGGTTTAATTGGATCTTTTGGATTTCTTTGCCTGTACCCTAAAACAGTTGCAGCATCTGCATTTTGTTCATCGTATCTCATTGCGTTTTTCATATCGCCCATTTTTAAAACTCTTGCAGATGCTTCCCTAGCGTCTTTTGCTAAAGATTTTAATTCGTAATCAGATAAATTCCAATACCTTTGATTAGTCAAAGTAGGTTTAGGTTCTGCCCTTGCTTCCCCAACATCATCATCTTCTTGTTCGTTACTTTCTATATCTTTACCAACAAGAGATTTATATTTTTCAAATGCTTTTTTAATAATTTCTTCAGCCGTTTTAGGATACATTTTTAAATATTGATCTTTAAATCTGTTGAAATTAAGAAAAACATTTTCAGCTTCTTTTGCAATCTTCTTACCCATACCTGAAGATTTTTTATTCAATTCTTTTTCTTTTTCTTTCTCTTTGTTTTTAGCAATTAATTTTTGAATTAACACATCGTGTTCTAGATCATGGTAATCATCATCAGCTTCTTTTGTAATCTTCTTACCCATTGGTTTTACCTCTGATTCAAATATTGTTTTTGTTGTTGCAGGATTTGCCACTAGATCAACCGATTTAACTTTATCAATTCTTGTGATTCTTTCCGTACCATCTGGATCAACGGAATATTTTCCCGAAACTAAATGCGAGAAACCAACATCGCCTAAACCATTATGTTCAGCGAACCATAGAAACGATTCTATACCCTCTGCATGAGGGTTATAATGAAAATCAGCATACAACCCGTCTTTTTCTAATGTCACATTTTCAAGCCATCCTAGCCTATCAGAAAAGGATGGTTCTTCCATATTGTGGTCTTTGTTAACGGGGGCTTTTTCATATTTTTGAATAGCTTCTTTAACAGCAGCAAAATCATAAATCCTTCCGTTTGCAGAAGTGAATCCAAGAACTTTCACACCGTGTACAATGTGGTTTTCTCGATCAACAGGATTTTGAATTAATGCGTTTCCCATATGTAAATATTTTAATCTTTCTTAGTATCGGTTGTCAATGAGTTGGAAGGCTTGGGTGTTTCAGGTTCAGGTATTTTCTTTACTTCAATATCTTTGAAAATCGCATCGATAACACTTTGCGGAATTAGTGGGAAGGAAGATTTCGCAATAGCCATACCAGCGGAAATTGGTAACAACCCTTGTACACATTGCGTTACCACATTTACTAGTGATTGAATTTGAGCCCCATTTAAAGCAGTATCTTGAACATTGTCTGTTGCTTCACCTTCAGGTTTATTTCCTAATGGTGCTGCATTGGGTGATGCTGCTGTTGGAGATGAACCGGGTTTAGAATTTGCATGGGTGTTGATGTTACTTGCTTCAGTATCATTATCTAAACCAACTTCTGATCTAATCGTTTGAATCGACTTAACACCCATATCAAGATACATTCTGTTCATCTCTGCTTCTTTTTGATGATCTCTAGATTGCAGGGAACAAGCTTCAGCAGTAACTTTAAGATTCTTTAGAATCTCTTTTGGTATTATTCCATGTTCAGCAGCTAAATGGAGTTGTGTCCATGCAAGCGATTTGTTTGGTTCAAATCGGCATTCAGCAAGGGATCTACCTACAATACCCTGCCATCGTTCAAATGTTCTTCTTGCTGGTGCTTCCGCAATCAATGCGGAACTATAGTTGTTATTAGACGCATCACCAGAAACTAAGGTTTCACTAATACCGAATCTTGTTGCAAGGGATCTTAAATTAGCTTGAAGGACTTCAATCAATCCAGCAGCATCAACATTCATACCGGGAAACTCGTAACTAATATTTTCGGGGGTTGTAATGATAGATCCATAACCAAAGCGTTCAAGCTTCAGGTTGTTTCCCGTCATTGGATTATTATCAGTAATCGTTGCATCAACCGTTGCGTCTACAAGGTTAGACATTGAATCAGGTGCAACATTAGCAACTTTGCGAATCATCGCAATCTTCGCTCTAGCTTTTGCCATCGTTACCGTAGAAGCCAATATATCTTCGCAATTGTTCAAATTCTGGAACACCGGGTAAAAGGAAGTTAAACCCCGCTTCGCATTTGCATTCGTTCCAAATTTAATGTGAATGATTTGATTCGCTTCAACAAATTTTGGTTCTTTTGTTTCCCAAGGTTTTTCAATAACCTGATATCCAAGAACAGAATTTATATCATCTTCTTCCGCAATTATTCCAAATGAATCTTTTGGTGAACCTATATCCGTTGCATACCCTCGAACAAGTTCAGGTTCTATGAATCTGATTACAAGCATCCCATTCGCTTGAGGAAATTTCCTGATGAACACTTCACCGTCAACATGGAGCCGATAAACTATTTCATTCTCAACCTCAACCATGTTGTTATATTCACGGAAGATATCTAAAGTGTTTTGACATCGTTTCAATATGTCTTCAGGAACCGGAGTTCTTAAATCAATATTTGCTACCCGCCACTTAAACCCGGTTGCACCAACAACAAAATTCTGAAAACATCCAACGATCCCATGAGCAAACTCATTTACAGCGTAGACATACCTTGCACGATCTCTGATGCTCTTTAATTGCCACCAAGTCAGGTAAACAGGTAATTGCTCACCTGAAAGGTAATTATCACGAATTGCAAGCTGTACGGGATCTATCCAACCGTTTTGACCCGCTGAAGGGAATTGAAAAGGATTGTACGCACCACCATCATTCCAAAAAGGCCCAAACCCTGAAGAATATTCACCAGAACCGTAATTGATCGATTCTTTAAATTTTTTGTTTGGGGTTTTTGAATTCATGGTTTAATTCTTGCGTTTACAATTTGCGGGGGGAATTAACTGTTTAAAGTAACAAAACCGCTTAAAGTTCCAGTAACATTTCCAGTTACTGTAAGCTTTATCCCTGCTGTACTTATCAGCATCCCATTACCCTGCACAGAACAAAAAAGCGTTTGATATTGCGGGATGTGAATCTTGCCCGACATTGCCGTTGTTCCATCAGCCTTGAAAAACTGAATAGTACAATCACCATCTGGTTGCAAAACAAATCCGTGAATGTGTCCTGAACCACTAGAAATAATTGTTACTGTTCCCGGTATCGTTTGCGAAATTGCCATTGATGAATCTGAAGGCATAATTGTTCTCCTTTGATTTTACTATCCTAACACCGTTTCTAATTTTTGCAATACTTTGCAAGTTGACGATTCAGGAAAAATGAAAAATATTCTAAGTTGACGATTTGGGAAAATGGTAATTATTTTTAGGGAGGGGTGGGGGGGAGAATTCCTCCTCGACAATATTAATAGGGTTTCGACAATTCCTACTTGCGGTGTCTTTAATATCCCGTACACAAGGTTGGTAAGTAGATATAATATATTCATAGTACAAGACATTTAATATATTAAAGAGTAGAGTAGGTTTAATATATTAAGACAAAGATAGGTTGAATATATTAAGAGTAGAGTAGATTGAATAGATTAATATAAATAATGGTTGGATGTCTTAATAGTATCTCTATATAAAAAAAAAAAAATATTATAATAGAATACGGATATATATATATGGATAAGAGAGGTCTTTAATATAGTACTACCTATACCCCCTACACCCCCAATAACACCCCATTACCCACCACCCTCCTATCCTACCTATGTTAACACTAGATACCCTCCCTCCCCTTGACCAAGCCACCCCCACCCAATTTATTTTATTTTTTTTTTAAACTTCTGTATGAATATATTATTCTCTTAAATACTTACCTACATTACCTACAGTTACATAAATCTTAACATTTCTCATACATACAACCCAATTGTAAACGATAAGTTGAATGTATTCATATAAACCAAACTAAAACCTTCCTAAAACAGATCCAGCTTCCCCCTTTAAGCTTCCCCTATTGCATCAGGAGCTTCCCCTATATCAACCCAATTGTTTACGATTCTATATGAATATATTCATATAAACCAATCCAAAACCTTACCTGATAAAACCTCAAAAGTTGAATCTATTCATATAAACTGATACAAAACCTTCCCAAAACAGTCTAAAAACACAACAACCCAACCAATGTAAACTAACCAAATAACCAAATAATACATTATTTAGCAATATAATGAATGTATTCATACAGTTTGAACCAAAACATTTTTAGCTTACAGATTACCTAATCATTGTAAACTACCTAAGAACAACCCAAAATCATAGAAAATAATATATTCATACAAAACCAACAATCTTTCCAAACTTGTGTTGACAATGTATTCCAATGATAATATATTAAACTTATAAGGTTAAACGAAGTGTTTGGCCGGGTAACTTGTGAACGAAGCGAAGCTAGGGGATTGAAATGGCTAATGTATCAAAGTTTGTTGTTGGTCAACAAGTTGTTAACAATGATAGGAATTCTTGGTATTTCGGTAAAGTTTGCATTGTTAACGAAGCAACTTTCTTCCCTGCTAGAACAGGAAGGTTTAAAAGTGAAGATATGTTTGTTTATTCTGTATCTTTTGAAAACTATGGTTTTGCTCTCCGTGAAACTGAAATGTTGCCAGTAAGCTGCTGCAACTAACACTAACACTAACACCATTACTATTTACTTTACATTTACAAAGGGGTTTAATCATGCTTAAAGCTTTAAGGGTTCTAGAAATGCGTTATTATGGCACAATTTACGGAAGTTACTTCCTAGGTTGTGCATCCATAGGTAAGGCCAAAATAGAGGGAATAGAAGAAGAAGTATTCATCACTTGGGGAAGGGAGATAAAGGCAAAAAACATACGGGAATTTGAATCCAAAACGCATTCAACCTGCCCCCAACTTGTGTACTACCCTACTAGCAAAAACGGTAAATCAATCAAGAAGTACGAAATGATTATACCTGTTGTTGTTATGAACTTGATGCAACCCGCTTTAGGACTAATGAACAAAGAAGATGGAACAGAAAAAATGATTCCAATCTATTATCCAGCAACAAAATCTAAATTTAAATCAAGAAAGGTAAAATAATCTAATGCGAAACAGGAAACTAACAGAACAACCTACGGAATGCCGAAAATGTGTCAAAAAATTGGCTAAGTATACCTACAGCGGTAGATTATGCAAAAGCTGCTACCACACTAAATTAGGTGATACTGTAGAAATTATTTGCATTCAACAACAAAAAATTTCCATTCTAACAAATAAAGTTCGTACCCAAGAAAACAGAATAAATCAGCTTTTACAAAGAATTGTCCAGCTTCAAAAGGATTTAACCCTCCTAGATTTTTAATTTATTTTATTTTATTTCCCAACAATCTTGCCAATATGTATTGACAATGCTCATACAGGGATATATACTAATATTGTGTTGATGATTGAACTTTAAACAAAGGGGTTTTGAAATGAATGATAATATTATCAAATCAGTTTTTGAGTTACTGGAATCTAAGGGAATCAAGGCAACAAAGATGCAAGTATTTTCTTTGCTAATTGTTACCATCAAGGAAACTTTTAATGTTTCAACCCAAGAAGCTGTAAACATGGTTCTTGGCGAAAACACCTATGAAAAGATAGTTGATCATATTTACAAACAATTTACTGAAAGGGTGTAACATGAAGATTCTTAAAAACACATTATCCGTTGATCTCGACATCTGGGAAGATCCGGGGGATTATCCTTCTAATGGGGGAAGATACCCGCTTCCATCTTCCTATTGTCTACAGGATATTACAGGGAATCTAATCATTCAGATTGAACCTGAAGACAAAGAATCAGAAGATTGGGAAGAACTAGGAGCAGCAATCAACCTTTATACCCTTATGGATGATCATAGGATCATCATTCAGGGGGTTAAAATCTTAACTTGGCAGTTATGTCCTGAAGTTCATCCAGATTCAAATTTAGCTAATAATTTAGACTGTTGGACAATCGTTCCTTATGAATGGGATGATTCAGGTTTAGAAATAAACTAATAAATCTTTGCAACTTGTGTTGACAATGTAAATGCAAGTAATATATTAATATTGTGTTGATGTGTGTGTTTTATTTTTTACAAAGGGGTTTAAGTTATGTCTACAGAAATCGATTCTATTCCAGCTATAGTTCCAGCTACAGTATATCCAATGGTTAATTTAGAAGACCCAAACAGGGTTGTTACAATCAATATTAAAGCTTCTGATTTGTGGAAACTACGCAAGATAGTTGCTTGTTTATCCAGTCCTTCAAATTCCGCATACGAAGTAATTTTATCTGTTGCAGATAATGCTACCCATGCTGACATGGATCATCTTCACCGGGTTTTGTATTTTGGCGAAATGGGTTGGGATTTACCTAAAAACCCAAGGGTGTAGTTTTTTACTTTTTTTTAGGAGTTTTATCATGGAATATATTATTTGGGGTATACCTGTTGGTTCAGAGCATGAAACGGTTTTGCATACCCAAAGCAAAACACCAGCGGAAGCGAGAAATGTAATGAAGGTTATTGAAACTAAGTTTGGTGCAAAAAAGTTAAGAATTCAGGTTCTTAATCCAAATGTTGCACCAGACTTTTCTAGTAAGAAAATTTTTAACAAAGGAAAAAAATAATGAAAACTGATAAGAAAAAATACCCGCAAAGTTCATTTCGATTAACTGATAAGGATATAGAGTTAATCGAATGGATTCGGGAAAATCAGGATCTTGACAACAAAACAGATGCAATCAGATTAGCTTTAAAATACTTTAAAAAGCTAAAGGAGAAATAATCTTTAATTATCGATGGAATTTGAAAGATACTGTTTTTTCAAAAGATAAAGGCAAGGTATTTTCATGCTTTGCCTGTGGCGGGGGTTCAACAATGGGTTACAAGTTAGCTGGGTTTGATGTATTAGGATGCAATGAAATTGATCCTAAAATGTTAGATGTTTACAAGGAGAACCATAAGCCAAAATATAGTTTTTTAGAATCAATTGTAACTTTTGCAAGGCGAAAAGATTTACCTAAAGAACTTTATGATCTTGATATTCTTGATGGTTCTCCCCCTTGTTCTAGTTTTTCAATGGTAGGAAATCGAGAAAAAGATTGGGGAAAAGAAAAGGTATTTACAGAAGGCCAAGAATTACAAGTATTAGATACATTATTTTTTGATTTTATTTATTTAGCTAAAGAACTTCAACCAAAGGTTGTAATTGCAGAAAATGTAAAAGGTTTGTTAATGGGAGAAGCAAAAAAATATGTAAGAAAAATTTATGATGAATTTGAAAATGCTGGTTATTATTGCCAGCATTTTTTATTAGATGCTTCAAGAATGGGAGTTCCTCAAAAAAGAGAAAGAGTATTTTTTATTGCTATGCGAAAAGACATTGCAAAACCATTTCTTAAACCTGTAGACCTGTTTACAATTGCACCTTATTTAGATTTAGAATTTAATGAAAGCGAAATACCATTTTTGGAAATTGAAGATTTTGATGCTGATGTTGGAGAATCAAAAGTTTATCCATCAGTAAGAAATCTTTACCCTTATGTAAAAGAAGGTAGAGATTTTTCAGATGCTCACGAAAAAGGTAGTTTTTTTTCTTATCACAAAGTTGATAGAAATAAACCATTGCAAACGATAACAGCAAATACTAAAGGAGGATGCGGATACCATTACGAAAAAATAAGGACTTTAACAAAAACAGAATTAAAATTAGGTGGTAGTTATCCGCAAGATTATAATTTTCTTGTAAATAAAGTTAAATACATAGTTGGCATGAGCGTTCCCCCGGTGATGATGGCACAAATCGTTAAAAGAATCTATGATCAATGGATTTCAAAACTATAATAATTCTTTCCCTTTTGTATTGACAATGCGAATACATAAGCATATAGTAAAGGTATAAGGTTAATCGCTTTGGTTGACCAAAATTTAAAGGGGAATACAATGACCGAAATCGAAATCAGAAACCAAGAAAAATCTAATCAAGTTGCTGAAGAAATATTAAACCAATTAGGCGGGAATCGTAAACTATCTGCAATGATTGCAATGCACAATCTTTATTTTAGTACAGATTCTTTAACCCAAGGGTTCTTACAGTTTGATTTTAAAGGGTGTAGAATTGCTTCCAAGGTTAGAATCTTCTTGGAATACAATGATACTTATACTTTGAAATTTTACAGCAAATCAGGCATTGAAAAGCATACAATACAAGGTGTTTACAATGATATGCTAATTGAAGTGTTCCAGAACCATACAAAGCTTTATCTAAGTTTGTAAAAGCTAAATAAAAAAATTAGGAGAGGGGTTTTCCCTCTCCTTTTTTTATAGCTTTATCTTTCCAAACTTTTCTTCTTCCTGATCAATTTCAGCTTGTGCAAATGATTCTGCAATAGCAAGGTAACTTGCAGCATCTTCAATAGAATCCAGATGAACCCCATTAGCTAACCTTGCTAGCTTTAAATGAACCATCATAATAGCAACTTCATAGGGCGAAATCTCCCGCTTTAGAAAGATACTCCAACTTCTAGCAATACGATCAAAATTCACTTCAGGGTCATCGTAATGGATAGATCGAGATTGCATAGTCTCAACACATTTTGCAAAAAATACTTGGTAATTTATTGATGATTGCATTTTAAAAACTCCTTTTATATTTGTTTTTCATCAAGGGATTTTACAAGGGTTATTGCTTCCTGAATTCTTTTCAGTTTTCTTTCAATGTTCTTTTCTTCCCTTACCTTAAACCTTTTTGCCTTTTCAATTACCTGATCAATAGGTATTAACCAAGTTGTTCTAGTTTTCTCAGTTATCTTTTTGATTCTCATTTCCATTTCATCAGACAATACACCAGCATCTTTCAGGATATCTTTAGCAAATTCAAAATCATTCATGTTAACGCAATCAGTATAAATTAGCTTGTTAATGCTATTCATAACACTTGTTGCAGATTCACCAGTAATAATTCTAGCTTCAGCACTAGAAACATAAACCAATCCATTAATCTTGCAAGCCATTTTTATCCCCTTTATTAGTTGTTAAACAGTTCAAAAGTTCATTCAATTTCTTATTCTGTTTTGCGTGAATTTGCAGAACAGGATAAAAACTCATTAACATAGTAATCTTTTCGTTTAGTTTTTTTGACCAAAAGAACCCATTGCTTTCAACAGCGTTTGCAGTTGCAGAAACACCAGCATTTAAAGAATCTTCTGCATTTTTACTATTCATCAGACCGGGAAACATTCGTTCAAAATGTTCTGCCATAAATTCCAAATCATTACTTATTTTTTGTGCGTTTAGTTTGTACTCCTTTTTACCTGTTACTTCTATTTTGCTTTTGATACACCATTCCATGACATTCATTGTTACAACAATGTTTATGATTGATTCAGGATTCTTTTTAACAGGAATTAATTCAGAATCCCATTTCAACGCTAGCAAAGAAATAGCTTCGTTACAGGTCGAAAACAATTCTTCAGGCATGATTTCATAACCTGTATATTCTCTGATCAAGAAACAACTTCTACGGGTTGTTAATTGAATTGCTTCCAGTTGTGAAATCTTTTCATTCATAGGAAACATTATACAAAAACATCTCCAAATTTTGTCATATCAATTTCAACATAAGATTCAAAATCCTTAGAAACTTTTTCGCCTAATGCAATGGTTATCGATTTAACATAATCACAATTATCATCTTCCAAATAACCACAACTTGTCAACTGATCAAGAATTGGTTTAACCCTATTATCTAAATCGCATTTTCTCCACTTCTTACCCGGTCTAACAATGATCGTAATCGCAACAGGGTAGTTTGGGCAAAACACTTTACCCTTGCCAATAGGTTTATTTTCTTCTTTCCATTCACGATATTTTGCAGATAGAATTGTTCTTCCGTTTACATTTCGCCAACAGCTATTAGCTGAAGGAGGCAATGTAAACAATATTGTTGCACCCCAATTATTAGCCATAATTTCCCTTTTTATAATAAAGATGGCAATGTGTGTTACTAATTAGATTCGGTAAAATCTAATGCCTTTTTAGGGTTTGCAACAAGCTTACCCGTATAGCCATTGCCACCAGCTTCTTTCCTGATGTATCTCCGCATCAGGAATGATTTAACTAATATCATCATTTCCATCAAATCTTTCTTGACGGGCTTTTAACTTCCAAAATTCTATATCATGTTCAAAATCAGCAAACCAAAAATCATTATTGTAATTAAATTCCATATATCCTTCATGCCAATTTAACTCCATGCTATAACCCATATATTTAAATGCGTTATTTTCTGTAAATGTTCCACATTCAGATTTTGAAAAATCACAATACTCGCAATAATAACTAAATTCTAAAGTATTAAATCTTCTATCATGTTTGCCATAAACAATACGATAAGTTGATTGGTATTCATCACCATTATTTAAACAAATAAGTTTGCATCTAGGGCATAAAGTGTTTACAACATCAACTGGATCTCCATTTAATTGAAAAATGTGTTTAATATTGTTAAATTCTTCAACTTTCAAACATGGTTTAGATCCTCTTGGTTTTATTTCATAATAATAATCTTCTCCTGTTATATGGCCCTTAACAAAAAAATCTGGAAGATACCATGTACCGCTTGGAAGTTGAAACCCTTCTGGTTCATATGTCCAATCTAAACCCATTCCTTCAAAAAATACTGCCCAACGAGCTTCAAGCCTTGAACGAAACTTGTAACCTTTATATTTAGTTTCAATTGGTTTTAAATTATTTTTGTTCATTTTGTTTATCTCCAAGACCAAGCTGGGGCAGTAATTTTAGGAACAATACCATAATGAACAGGTTGAAATACTCCGGTTCTATGGGATTCAATGAATTTCCTAATCGTTTCAAATACCTGATTTTCAGACCGATCAATATCAGCATTATCAAATTGCACTACCATTGAAGTTGGATACTCTCCTTTATCACAAACAATATGATAGCAATCCCTGATAGGTATTTGCATAGATCGTAAGCAAAAGCGATATAAAGCCAATTGCCGAAAATAACCGTTAAAAACGCAATCTTTACCCCAATCAAAAACATCATAACTTGCAGTTGTTTTAAGATCCAAAACCCAATTATTTTCAGGGCAATAAGCATCACAAATAAACTTAACTAATATTGGTTCAGCATCAAAAACAACTTCTGTTAAAATTTCTTGTTCTTTAACAATCGTTGGACAATTCAAAAAATAGCTCGAAGCTGAATTTTCCTGAATAGCTGCTATCATTCTGTTTGCTTGTGCAACATCATCATGGGTAATAATTAATGTTTCAGGTTTCAATGTCTTTTGAAATTCTTCAAAAGCTTCTTTACCCGCTTTAGTTCTTTTATCAACCATTGGACTAACTGCAAACTTTTCTTCAACGGTTGCAGGTTCTAACAGCATTGAATGAACTAAACTTCCTAACATCATTGCAGGAGATGAAGTTCTTTCAACAACTTTATCGATGTAGGTTTTTTTATACAGCATTGGGTTTTTTCTAAACATTTCTAATCGTGAATGTGATATGTACTCAATTGGATAAATCATTTTGCAATTCCTTTTCAAGTTTAAAATAGTTTTCAAGAATTTCCAGCGTTTGACCGTTCATAGTTCTGTTCTTAGCTAATGCAAGGTACTGAATCTTTGTTTTCAAGTCTGAACCCAACCTGAAAATAATCCAAAGTTTTTCCCTTTCACCTTTTTTCGTTCCTCTTTTTTTCGCCATGTTGTTACCTCCTTTTGGCTACAAAAAAATTATAACAATAACAGTTGTGATTGTAATACCAGTTCCAAAAATATTATTTATTCTAATTTTGTCTAATTGCTATTGCATTTCATTTTAATGGTTCTTATACTACGAATGTGAGATGTGGGAGTATGGAAAAGGAATTCTTCATGATATCTAGAAATGAAGCATTAAAACCTACAAACCTACAACCGGGTTCAGAAGAAAAAAAGCTTCTGATGGTTGCCAGAAGTTTTTACGGTTTACCAATTTTTCATCCTAGAGATCTAAAGCACGAATTTCATTCATGCGATAATACTGGAGATAAAAATAATAACGCTAAAATGTCAATCGACATTAGCGAATACACCCATATTGATGAACATTGACCATCGGTTACTAGGATCGTTTCCTAGGATCATAGACATATCACACCGTTGGTCAATTTTTTTACTTTTTTTAAAGGGGTTTATTATGTCATTGGTTGAATTAAATAGGCTGAACAATATCTCGATTTTTGAAGATAATTTTGAATTGATTCTGGATTTTAATTTCGAGATGTTAAAGCCATTTCTTGATATAGGAATGGAAAAAATTCAAACGGGTCAAGAGGAGCTTATTGAAAGTTCATCGTTTAGCGTTGATCAAATTATGGGAGAAAATCAGGATGATGACATTATTGAGATCAAAGGATTTGTTAACATTTTAGGAACTCATACAAGATTTGTTGTTTCTGTAACTCAAGAGAAATTTAATGAGATTTTAACTCTTGGAGTGCAAAATTTCTACGGTGAAAACCATGAAATGAAATTACACCGTGGTTATTGGACTGCACAAGCGTTTGATTTAAAATTTAAAATCTTTAACCTTTAGGAGAAAAAGCATGAATATTACAAAACCTACTAGTTTTGGGCCGAATAATAAACCCAAAGCGGTTTTGTTTGGGCCTGAAGGTTCAGGTAAATCAACATTAGGAAGTAAGCTTGAGAAACCTTTATTTTTAAATGTTGAGGATGGGATTTCAGGAATTGATGTTGATGCAATTCGCATTAATACATGGACTGAATTTGTATCAACCATTAAAGAAATTCTAAAGGAAATTTCAGGATCAAAAACATTTGATTACAAAAATATTGTAATTGATTCCTTAACAGCTTTAGAAAGGTTATTGCATCAACACATATGCACCCAAAGCAATTCAAGTTCCATTGTTCTAGCTTGTGGCGGGTATGGTAAAGGGCTTGTTGAAGCTTCAACCCAAATGAGTTTAGCAATCAATTCCCTATGCAGTAAAAAAGATTTGGGTGTTTGGTTCTTAGCTCATTCAACCATCAAAAATGTTAACGACCCTACCCGTGGAGAGTATGCAGCTTTTCAGGTAAGGGGAGATAAATCATTAACTGAATGGGCTACCAGTTGGGCCGATTTAATTGGGTTTATTGAAATCGATTTGTTGATTGATGAAGATGGTAAATCAGTTATTAAAAGGGAAGGAGACAATGTAAAGCGAACAGTAACTGTTACTCCTAGAGGCGGGTTAACCGCAAAATCTAGGATACCGGGTATCTCTGGTGTAATGTCTGTTGATGTGTTTGTTTCTAAGATCAATTCTATTTTTTCTGCTAAGAAGGAGAATGTATAATGTCTGTTGAAAATTACGATGCTTTTGGGAATGGTTCAGATGATTTTGAAATTTTTGGTGCTGAAGAAGCTAAGGAAATTTTAAAGCTTGATATACTTGCAGCGGGTGATTATCCAATAACAATAATTAAAGCTGAAATGCGATCTAAAGAATCTTCAAAATGGATTGCGTTAACTGTTAAAATTGAAGATCCGCATGAAATGTCTGGAAGGGTTAAAACCTTTTCGATGTATATTCAGGGAGGCCATGCAAACCCCAAGGTGTGCAACATTCACGCAAAGATTCGACAATCTTTAGATAGAGCGTTGCATTTAGATAGGTTAACCTTGCAATCAATCATAGGCCAATCTTGCATGGTTAAAATAAAGAACAGCGAAAAAGATGGAAATGTTTACGAAAACATTGATAAATTCTTTTCGGTTTAGTTTTTAGTTTTAGGGGGGGGAATGAAAATTCCTTCCCTTTTTTTCTGAGGTTATTCATGGATGAATTGTTATTTTCCCCTGATGAATGCAAACCAATTCCCAAGGGTGTTTATACTGCTAGGGTTCTAAAAGCGGAAATCAAAACATCAAAAGCTGGCAACAAATATATTTCTTGTGATGTTCAAATTATTCAAGGAACTTCCCAAGGAAAATTAGTTGATTGCAATTTTCATCTTTGGTCAAATGATTCTAAATTCCGTTCTGATTCAAGAAGAAAATTTGCAAGGCTTGTTTCCTGTTGTGGCATTCAAACAGAGATCAAGGTTAATGATCTATCAGTTATTGTTGATAAACCCTTCCTTGTTGATATCGGAGAACAAGAAGATAATTTTGGGAATGTGAATTGCATCAATGGATTTAACAAGTTAAGGAAAAATTAATGAGAAAACTTCTTAGTCAAAATTCTGAATTAAAAAAAGATGGAATTTGGAACTGGTCTATACCAGCTTGGCAAGTTCAGTTATCAAATGGTTCTTGGTTTAATTGTTGCCCTAATGCTGATTTTTGCGTGAAAGTTTGTTACGCAAAGAATGGAACTTATTTGTTTCCTGTTGTCAAAGCAAAACATCTTTCAAACCTTGAATACACAATTAACGATTTAGTTGGTTGGATGCTAGATATGATTAAAGAAATAAATCGAATAGGGTTGAACAAAATAAAATTTCTTCGCATTCACGATGCGGGTGATTTTTATTCTGATGAATACTTGCAAGCTTGGTTGGATATTGCAATGAGTATTCCAAGCGTTACCTTCTATTGTTACACCAAAGAAGTGAGCAGATTTAAAAAGATTGTGCAAGGTAGTTGCCCAAAAAACTTTAAGTATTTATTTTCATTAGGGGGGAAGGAAGATCATTTAATAGACTTGGAATCTGATCGTCATTGTGATGTGTTTCCAAGTCTAGAAGCTTTAAACAATGCGGGTTATATGGATCAATCAGAAAATGATTTATTAGCTATTACTTTACCAACAAATAAAATTGTGATTGTTTCAAACAACATCAAACATTTTAAAAAAATACAGGGTGAATTGACATTTAAAAGCGGGCAAGAAAAAAGAAAAGATTTGAGGAATAAACAATGTTAAGAAAATACCAACAAGATTCTGTAGATGCTTTATTCCAGTTTCATCAAGACAACCCTAGTAAATCAACTGTAATAGTTATTCCAACAGGCGGGGGAAAAACTAGGGTAATGGCTGAAGTAATCCGTAAATCATTTGAAGGAAACCATGATTGCAAGGGGATGATTCTTTCCCATGTAAAGGAACTATTAGAGCAATCAGAAAATACCTGTAAAGGGTATGCTGTTGCAACTGGTCTACCAGTTCAATCAATTGGAATCTTTTCAGCATCAATGAAACGAAAAGAAATCAAACCGTTAACAATTGCGGGTATTCAATCCGTATATCGTAAAGCTGATTCTTTTGGTGTATTAGATTTTGTAATGATTGATGAATGCCATTTGATTAGTCAGAATAAAGAAACAATGTACCGGAAATTTTTATCATGTTTGAAGATTAGAAACCCAAGGCTAAAGGTTATTGGGTTAACAGCTACACCATACAGATTGCAAAGCGGGATTATATTTGGGGAGAACAAAACCTTTGATGATTGTTGTTATGCAATCGGAGTTAAAGATTTAATAACAGATGGATACCTTTCACCATTGATTACATTTGCATCTGATTCACCTGATTTAAAAAATGTGCGAATTCGTGCGGGAGAATTTTTAGATACTGATTTAAACAAAGTTCTTGAAACTGAAGAACTTGTTCAATCAGGTGTTAACGATGCAATCAAAAAAGCTACAGATAGAAATTCAGTTTTAGTTTTTGCAACTTCTGTTCGCCATGCTGAAATGATTCTTGATGAACTAAAGAAACAAAATCAAAGAGCAAACATAATAACAGGAGAAACACACCCCGCTATTAGAGATTGCGTAATTAATGGATTCAGGGAAAATAATTATAAATGGTTGGTAAATGTTGCAGTTTTAACAACTGGATTTGATGCACCCAATATTGATTGTGTTGTTGTAATGAAACCCACAATGAGCAAAGGATTATGGTATCAGATGGTTGGGAGAGGGTTCAGGTTGAATGAGGGTAAACAAAACTGCTTAGTTCTTGATTATGGTGATAATGCTATTAGACATGGTTGTATCGATCAAATAGAAGTATCTGCAAAAGGGATTGAAATACCTTCAGCAAAGGTAAAGAAATGTCCAGCTTGCAAACTTGTTTACAAGATTCATATCCCAATTTGCCCAAGTTGCGGGTATGTCAAACCAAGGCATGAAACCCCTGAAATATCATCTAAATTGAGTAATCAACAAAGTAAGGGAGATATTCTAAACGGAATGAAACCTAGAGAATTTGACATAGTTTCGAGCGTTTATTCCATATACAGGAAACACCCACAAGCAGAACCCTGTATTATGGAAACCCATGAAACTTTATCAGGAACATTAATTAAATCATTTCATTCATTAAAATCAGGTTTAGAATTTTCTGTATGGAAATGGCTAAAGAATCTTACATTAGATATTCCTAAACATCATTGGCATCTTGATAAAAATAAAATCCAATCCGTAGATTTTTTAGATGCTTTACCAAAACCAATAGGTATAATCGCACACAAAAACGAAAAAGGTTATTACCAGATTGATTCGTACCAGTTTGAAAAAGTATCAGTTTAATCATATCAAAGGGAAAATCATGGAAGATATTAAAAAAGAAGCGTTAAAGATTCGTAAACAAGGGCTGAGTGTTTTTGCAGCTAAAACAGATAAAACACCTGTAATTAAAAGAACAAATAGAATTGTTGAATTGCGTACAAAGTTGCAATCAGAACATGAAATTGAAATAGATTTTGGTCAACCATTAGTTGCAGGGATTGCGATTAATTGCGGGCCTGTTCCAAATAAGGATAAAGATTTAGAATGTTTAGATATTGATTGCCCAAAGTTGGCAAAAACTTTCCTTGATGAATTACTTATTAGCAATCCAGAACTAGGGGAAAAATGTAAAGGTTGCGTTGAAACTACACCATCTGAAGGATTGCACATTTTTTATTACTTACCTATGGGTAAAAGCAAATGTAAAGAATTGGCAATGATGTCTTTAGAAAATTCAAAAGCATGGTGTGTAGAAGCTAGAGCAAGAGGTTCTTGTAAATTAGTTGCACCACCAATTATTGAAACAAGGGGAGCAGGTGGTTATGTAGTTGGGTTTTTTTCCCAAGCCATTTCTAAAATAGATGGAACAGTTAAACCCTACAAAATGGTTTTTGGTTCTGTCGAAAACATACCAATGTTAACTGCTGAAGAACATGATTTCTTAATTGCGTTTGCACAATCCTATGATGAAAAATCAATCAAGAAATTCGCAACTGTAAACCCTGAACCAATACATAAGTATGAAGTTGACAAAAAAAGTGCGTTAGAACAATGGAGACTTGAAACACCTTGGAATGAAGTTCTTCCAGAATCTTACAGGATGATTGAAGTTAGACCAGATTATTTTCAAGTTTGGCATCCTGATTCTAGTGGTTCTGCACCTAATGCAATTGCTGGTGCAAAATCAAAGGGATTAGATCGCTATTGGAACTTCTCACCATTAGATTGGAGATTGCCAGCAAACACCCCATTAACAAAGGATTATGTGTTTTGCTTGTCACGAGGTTGGAATCCGGGTTCAAGAGAATTTAAAGGATTTTACAAAAAGGTTTTTGATAAATATTGCCCTGCTGATGAATCAGAAATAGTTGATGAAACCAGATGGGAAGATTTTGATTTTAAAGATACAACCAATTCCAAAGTTAAAACTAAAAGGTCATTAGATGTTGTTCCAGATGCAGCAATAAGCTTCCCCGGTTGGATTGATACCTATGTTGAACATTGCATGAAAAACGCATTGTATCCTGAAAAAAGAATAGCTGTTGCATCTGCACTAGGTTTATTTTCTTCCTTGGTTGGTCGATCTGTAATGGGGCCGGGGGAAATGAAATTGAATTTGTATATTGTGATTCTTGGTTTAACTGCAAACGGAAAAGATTTTCCTAGAAAGTTGAATGCTAGAATTTGCATGGAAATTGATTGCGGTGATTTGTTAATGACAAAAGTTGGATCTAGGGAAGGCTTGGAAGAAAAGGTTATGCAAGGCCCGAAGTTCTTAATGGCTGATGAAGGTGCATTTGATTTGGAAAAAGCTAAATCAGGTGATGTAAGATTTTCCGATATCATGGGAACGATGCTTGAATTGTTTACAGCAAATTACATAAAGAAACGAGCAAAAGCGGGGGATGAATCAGAAGAAAATTTTATTAGATACCCTTTCCTTTCTGTTATGACTAGTTCAACACCTGAAGAATATTTTAAAGCTTTATCGCCTAAGATGCTTCGATCAGGTTTTTACAATCGTTTATTGATTCTTCAGGCATCTATCAGGGGAAGAATGAATTTGCGGGGGATTTCGGTACAAGAACCAATTCCAAGGTATTTAATTGATGTTGCAACAAACTTGTTAATGATGAATGAAAATTTGGTTGCAGGGAAAACAAAAGCATTTATTGAGGAATTAGAAATAGAAAAAGAATTTGGTAATGAAGTTTTAAATAAGGTTGAAAACGATTCAAGAATCTTAGAATTAACACCTGAAGGATTAGAATATTTTGGTGAACAGGTTTGGAAAAATGACGATCTATATGCAGAGTATCAGAAAAAAGGGGAGGAAGAAAAAGCTTCCAGTTGTGCAAGGTTGCCAGAATTAGCTTTAAAAATTGGTTGCTTGTGGGAGCTTTCAAGAAACATTCATGCAAAGAATCTTTCTCTTGAAGGTATTACCGCTGGATTTAATTTTGTTGTGGAAGTTAATAAAAGACAAACTGCAAACACCGTAATGATATCTGATACAAAGTTTGGTGAAATAACTGACAAGTTGTTAACAATGATTTCAGGTTCTTCAAAGGAAATTGAACCGGGGGTAATGGGTATTAGAATGATAGATGCAAAGAAACTACTAAGAAAAATTGTTCACAATGGGCAAAGTGTTGATGATGCAATTAGATATCTTCAGGATACCAATGAAATAAGTGTACGAAAAAAGAAAGATACAAATGGGCCGGGTTCAATGTATTTAGTAATTACAAATTCCCAATAATTTTTTCTATTCCAACTTTAGGAATTGCCATTAGTGAAAGGTTAAAAGCATCTGCAATATCAGGGGAATGCTTCAATCTTCTTTTCATAACTTCTTTAGACTCAACAACCCTTCTGCCAATAGAATCTACAACATAGATAGGGGTTCTAAGTTCTTCGCAAAGTTTTTCCCTTTCATTAATCGGTAATCTTGAAATTGATATCTTTCCTTCAATTGCAAGTTCTGAAGCTTCAAACCATAGGGAAGATCGGGTATTAGGAAATTCTCTCCAGCGTACCGCTTCAGATGATGAATTAACACCATAGAACAGATATTGACCACGATTATCAACAACACCACCACCTACACCACCTTCATCAATTAACACCGGAATTTTATATTCAGGTTGGTTTTTGCTAGCATATTTATTGCAGAACTCTTTTATCTTTTCTGCAAATTCTTTTGTGGATAAACCACGATATTCTTTCATTTCAAGAATACAACTACCTTTTCTCACAACTAAACAAGATCGATCATCACCAAAGCGGGCAGGATCTGCACCAATTTGGATTGACCAATTTTCATTCATTTCAATTGGATCAAGTAACTGTTTAAGACACATTGCAGACCAAACCGAATTAATTGCCTTGGTTGGATATCGGCCGAGAACCTGAATGTCAAATAAAGGATCTTCAACCATGTAACCCTTATCTTCAAATTCAAAGTAACCGGGTTCACCTTCTTCACCTTCCATTGCAGACCTACATTCATTTCTTAATCTGTTTACAACATATTCATGATTGATTGCACCGGGTATTAAATCTTGCTGATAAACAACATTAGGATGATCTAAAGCAGATAAATGAAATACTTTCCAATCTGGTGAATTCTCTGCAAAATATGCAGGGCTTGAAGAATCGTAAGGGTTGAAGATGCAGAACCAAAGGCAATTTTCTTTTGATGCTGATAACATCGATTCGGCCCGCTCCCAAAAGGTAGGTTCAATGCCTGATGCTTCATCGAATAAAATACACAAACCACCAGCGGAATGCCTACCCTGAAACGCATCTGCTTTTTGTGCTGTTAAACCTTGAATATAATGACTAGGTGATTTCTCTAGCCTATTTGCTTTTGGTAGCCAATTTGGATCACCCAAGCGAACCCTTCTAAGTTCTTTGAAAACACCGTCACGAATTTGTTGGGATACAGGAGCAGATATAAGAACTTCAGAAGGTGTAAAATGATCATGAAACCAACTTGCAATAACTGCACAAAGATAAGTTTTTCCCTGATTGTGGGCTGATCGAACTAATACTTTTCTTGCACCGTCTGCAACAGCTTCAAAAATTTCCATTTGTTGATTTGTTAATTTTATTTTCAGGTAGTTGCAATACTCCCTTGGATTCTTGGGAATCTGAATAATCTTCCTGTTCGCTTCCTGATACTCCTTCAGAACCTTGATTTGTTCCAATTGTGCCTGTAATGCTGGACTCGATAAGACCTTTTGCCAATTCTTTAGCAATTTGTTTGTTGATTGCGATTTCGATGTTTTGCCCATTTTCTTTTGCTCTGTTGTTGCGTTCTATGATCCATTGCATTGCTCGCCAATCTTCTGCACCATGTTCATTGATTATCTTTTGCATGGCAATGGTTGCTTGTGCTTTTGCCTTAACACATTCAACTTTATGCCAATGTTCTAAATCATTTTTAGAAACTCCAAAAGCTTTCATAGCTAATTTGATATCAACACCATGCTGGATATTTTCCAACATTTCATAAAATGTATCAGGTTCAATCATGTTGGGAATTCCTTACCACCGGGAAATTGAACATCTTCAGGGGTTTCAGGGTCAAGCAGCATTCGCATCATTTCCAAAGTTTCAGAAATGTAAATTAATGAAGCTGCAACACTTTTAGAATGATCATTCTTTTCCCAAGCTGCTATTGCTTCTATCATCCAATCTGCACCAGCTTTTTCCAACATATTGATTTTCCCTTATAATAATGTTAACATTGACAATATTATTTTAACATGATTGGGGATTTGTGTAAATATGGCTGATCTGTATTCTACGATTGAAAAGCTTAAAAATATAATCAAAGCCAAAAGTTTGATTCGTAGAAGATCGGATATTTTTACTAAGGGCGGGTTGGGAGATCCCAACAAGCTTGTAAAACTTGGAAAAGAATACATAGGACTTCCCAAGAAAATAAATTCAAGATGGATGAAACAACTTGAATATTATCCGATTGAAGGAAGTCAATCAGGTTCAGTAGTTATGAGGGTTAAAACAGGCCCGGTTGCTTACATTTATCCAAGAATAGGACAAAAGGTTTTTGTAACTTGGATCGATAAGAAAGCAAGGGGAGGAAAGATTTATTGGTATGGTGTAGGAACACCATCATTAAAAGATTATTCAATTGTTGCAAGGAAATCGCATAGGGGGAGAAAGACCACAACAGGAAGAATTGGTAACCAACAATTGAAAAAAAGACAATTAAAGAAATCAGGGTTTAGCTACATTCCTACAAAAATTAGAATGAAAGCTGTTCGAGGAACAAGAAACCCAAGGAAGAAATAATGTACCTAAACCCATATTATCGCCATGTTGCAGATTTAAAACGAGAATTTGCAATGGGAGTTACCAAAGGACATATCAAAATGATTATTGATATGTTGTCTAGAAAAGCTGAAAGAGGTAATTTAAAAGCTGCTAATATGCTTTTAAAAGCTATTCAAATGCAAAACACATTAGATGTTAGGCACGATGATAAACATGAAATTGAAATCATTATGGGATCACCTACAGATGGATTAATGAAATCCATGAGGCCGGGCGGGATTGTTTTACATAATTCTGTAATTGATGAAGACGAAAAGAAACAAGGTTGATATAATTGGTTTTGTGTCTGAATAATTCTAGGGGTTGTTTTCGCAATTTCCTGATCCGAATTTCCCCTGTAGTAGAATTGCATCAAGGGGAAAAGTTTTATTCAGACACCCTAAAATCTTTGCATTGCATACATTTCTTCCAATCCGTTTTTCCATGAACATCACATAAGCGAACCCACTTCTTAGGACAATTACAATCTTTTCTGTCGATTACTTTTCCAATGTGTTCACATTGCTCTGGATTAATCATCTCCATTGGATTTCTAAAATTCATCAAGTTTGATGTTTCGATATATTGAACACCTTCAAGAATTTGATTAAATTCAATTGGCAATGCTTCTTCAATAAATTCGTTTACAACTTCTTCAATGATTACATCGCATTGAAATCCAAAAAATAATGCACCTGTTAAATGCGATTCAATACTAGACCAAGGGAATGTTACATTTATATTTGTAATTGGAACAGAATAATAATAATTATAATAACTATCAACATTACCAAATTTCATTTTAGGATATTTTATTTTTAATGGGCTTAATGATATTATTTCAAACTCTTGTTTATAAAATTCAGAACCCTCGGGGTTTATTTCAAAATTAGATAAATATATTGGTACATTAGGATAAGTTGCAGGCATAGAAAACTTTATAGATAATGTGAAATAACTGTATAAAAAACTAGAAGGTAATACACTAAAAGAAAAATCAAATACACTATTAAATAAAGTTGGGTAATTACCGCTAGTAGAATATGATGCACCTAAAATATCTGCATTAACATTAGTCTGATCAATATTGTTTGGATTTACATTTTCATATCTTGGAAGATTTTCAATTGATACATCTTTGAAACCATAAAGAAATTTAACTGACAAATATTTGTCTTTGTATAGTGTTTCTAATCCAACATTAGGAATGTAAATTCCATTGTTTGCATTTTCCAATGTGGTTGCAATTCTAATTAATGATTGTCCAGCAGTTTGCTTTTCATCCTTAATTTCTTCCATGTAAATAGAATAAAACGGAGTAAAGGATATATCTACAGCGGTTGCACCACTACCACCACCACCAGAAATAACTACAGTTTTATTTGATGTAAAGTCTTTTCCTTTATTGTAAGTTGTAACCGATACAACTTTACCACCGCTAATAGTTGCATATGCTGTTGCACCTGTACCACCACCACCAGAAAGAGTAACAGTTGGAACAGATGTATATCCAGAACCCCCATTGGTTACTAAGTAATCTAATCCAACAAATTGAACTTCATTACCTGTTTTCCAAACATCTTCATCACCATTAATTAATAAACAACTTTTGAATCTATCAGGAACACCAAAATCAGGATAAACTCTACCGGGAAATGCGACATAAGAAGTAAGAACCGGGGGATCTATTGGAATGATATCTTTCTTTATTACATTAAAATATGAGTTTGATGCTGGATTTTTTCTAACAAAAAATTCATTACTTGCGTTTACATTAGGTGGTAAAAAAGCAATGTTTTGAAATTCCTTATAAGAATCAGTAAAAGCCATCTGCACCATAAAATTATTAAATGCTTCTTCTGTATAAAAAGGATCTCCTATTAACGGTGTAGCTTGAAAGTAATTTAATGCTTGATAATATTTCAACATATTATATTGTGGAACTTTTTCATAATTCTCAAAATTAACTTTTATTTCAGTAACTCTTTTTAATTTGTCTGGAATATTTGCTAATTGGCAATATGGAACACTTTGAAAAGAAACAATAATATCAGATTCAAAACCACCTTTTAAAATTGCTTGGTAAGTTAGTGGAACTTTTCCTAATGCAAGATTAGGTCTATTACCACCAGAATTATGCCCATAAAGATTTGTTAAAAGTGTTTTACCAGTCCACAAAACATTCTTGATTGTTAATGTTGTTCTACCTGATGAATCTGTAGTAGTTAATATTTGGGTTCTGTTTGTTTTTGAAGCTGTATAATTAATAGGTAATGTTGGATCTGTAGGATAATCATAATAACCTCTAATACGGTGAGGGTCTTCCCAGTATATATAATCTCTTTTAATTCCAAAAAATATTTCGTTGTATGGATCACCACAAGGCACATTAACATATCTGTAATCATAATAATAAGATATATCTTGAAATTGACCATTTTTAAAATAATTATTTAATTCTTGGTTTTCAAAATATGTAGAAGATATTACAGAATAATATGCTGCAATAGTACCTAAAGAACTAATTTTTGTTACAACTTGTTTATCTCCTACTTGTTGATATGAAGAATAATCTATTCTGTTTGTATTTATTACAGAAATTTTGGAAGAAAATACCCCTTGTTTATCAATTGAAAATTTATTTAAAACATAACCACTTTTAAAAATAGGTCTGTTTGTTCCAGTATCCATATCATAAGACCAATTGTAACTGTCTCTAAAACCAGTACATACAAGATTGCTTGAATTAGGAGATGTATAAATATTTTTTGTTGAACTAATAAATGTATAATTAGGATGCAAATAAGAAAAAGGATATTCGGAAACATCAAGAAAAAAAACAGGATTCATTATTTTTAATATGTTGTTTGAACATTCTGCATTTGGATTTGCACCTTCAACACTAAAATCATGGGATGATATATATGATAAATAATTATCATAAGAACCAGAATCAGAACCGTTTTCATATATATTTTTTTGCAAATATGTTGCATAAGCAAAAAAATTTAATTGCCCACTTCCAGTTTTTGTCTCAAATGTATTTAAAGGAATATAAACGGATGCTTCTGTAGAAAAAGAAGTTGTTCCATTTACAACTGCAATACCATAAGGAAAAGCTGTTTTTTCATTGTAAAAAGAAGGGTTTTTCCAATAACCAGATTTGTATGGGGGATACCAATAAAGAGAAAAATACATTGCTCTTTGTGTTGTTTCTCCATTGCAATTTAAAAAAGGATAATAAATTAAACCATCTGCTAAACCTGTTGGGTTTTCACTTTGTGGTATTGGATTTGGTGTTAAAACATATCCACTAAAACTGCTGTTTGCTACTGGAATCATATAATCAGAGAATTCTATTATCGTTGATCCAATAGAATTTTCATTAATAATAGGTGGTGCTGCTTTAAAATTAGTTAGTTCTAAAGTTGATTCTTCATTTCTTTTAATGCAGTATCCACAAGTACAACAAGAAACTATTCCTTGACCATCAAAGATTGTGTTTCGATGAATTACATTTTCTTTAATATTGTTTGTTGGTCTATATGCCATTGTTTCCTCTATGGTAAATCGTACCAACCTTTAACACCTGATGAATTTGTTCCATAATATTTATTTGCACCGGGAGTTAATTCATCATTTACAAGTTTAAACTGTATAGTTGAATTTAATGCGTTTTGTTTTGGTACAACTGAAGAATCTGTAGGTGTAGTAAATGCAACAGTTGTAAAAGTTAAACCGCTTCCTGTTGATGTAACAACTTTTCCAGATGTTCCAGAATAAGATTGAGGGCAATCTTTAAGGTTGATAAACGACAATGATGGAACAATAACCGAAGCTGGATTTGTTGAGGTAAAGCTTAAACCTGTTGCGGTTGGATTGACAGCTACATAATAATTTGCAACACCAGCATAAGAATCAGGAGTATCGTTTAAAGTAAGAAAACTTTTTCTTGCATCTTCTGCAATCTGTACTGTTTCAGAAGGGTAAAAAGTTGCATAGGTATTTGCAAGAACACCATTAACACAAGTAACATCTGTAACAACTGTAATACCTGTAGGCCCGGAAACAAGCGAATTTAATAAAGTGACTATAGGTCTTGGATCTGAATTAACAGGATCATTTGGAAATGGATTGTAAGATGATCCAACATAGTAACCAACATATTTTCTTCCAGAAACTAATTCACCACCGTTGATATCTTTGCCCCAAAATGTACCCATGTTTGCAGAAGATTGAGAAAGTGTATCAAAACCTAATGCAGGGTAATAACCGTTAACAATCCCTGTTTCATCAATCTGTACAAAACATTTTGAAGATGGATCTAAACTTCTAAGGAATTCGTAAACATCTCTACCATCAGTTGAATCTGTACCACGATATCTAGAAACATAAACTAAACCTTGACCTGATACACCTACATTGCCAGCAAAATTACCTTGATTAGTTGGTTCATCGATATCATAAGGCATTGCATAAAGTTTAGGACAAGTTTCCCTAGAATCAAAATCAGCGAACAAACCACCAATAACTTCTTCAAAATCTGTACCGTTCCAAGATACTTCATAGAAATCGTAATACCTGTAATAACCTGTAATTTCTACTTCATCACCATAAGGTATTTTATTATTAACTCTAAAATAAAGAAATGGTGTTAAACCTTCATTTGAAATTGTGATAGAACCTGTAGCAGCATCAAAGCCAACATTACTACCGCTTCCCTGTACAGGTTGTATTCTCATGATTTTTGCCTTAAATAAAAATAGAACACTAACAATCTAGTGTTCTATTATAACCTAAAATAACCCCATTTATTAACCTTTAATCAGCAAAGCCATACATTGGATTACTTGAGGATATTGCATAAAATTATTAGAGGGATAGGATAAAACAGATTTTGCTAAATCAATTTCTGGAACAGGTATACCACGAATTCCAGTCATTACATAATCAGCAAAAGCATTTACAGCTTCTTCCCTTGTAGCTTCCCCTTTAACAAACTTTTCAAAAACATCTAGGGAGGGATGAACTGGAGGAATTCCAGATTGACCCATCATTTGAGGATTCATAAAACTTCCTTTCTTATCGACCACAGCAACTAGAACCACGCAAACTGAAACGAAGTTTTCCACCACGAAAAACTTGCGTATCTGTTTTAATCGTTTCAATCTTGATCGTTTTTTCAACCGTATTTTCTACTTGCACAACTTGTGCAACTTGTGCTGATGAAGCAGAGCATTGACCATTAGCACATGAAGAACCTCCTCTGCGGGCAGGTAAATCAACTACAAAACCAACCGCCAAAATTAATGAAAACATTTCAGAATCCTTTCAAAAAGTTACAAATTCCAGTCAATAATTCTTGCTGGATACCCTTCAAAATTTGAAAAAGAAAACACTTCTTCTTTGCAAATTCGATCCATATCAGATTCTTTAATCCAATATGATCCCTTTGGTTCTCCAAAATTACCGGGGGGAGTGCCATGAGCATTGCCCCAAGAATTTTGAATTAGGAATATTAGACCAAAATCAGGATGTGTAGTAAATCCCAAACATGATTGTTGATGTCCCCAAGTTTGATTTCTTGAAGCTAATTGTATTGCTGGTGTTCCAGATGGTTTAATTTTTATATCACTAAAACCCCACCAATCCGATGCAATAGTAACTGGATACCCATTAGTTAAAGCTTGTTTAACTTGTAAAGCGTTTACAAGTTTGCTTGTGGATTTAATTTTAAAATGATTAGCTTTTTCTTTTAAATTAATTGGGGGTTTATCACCGTTTGACCAAGCCATTTCAGCAGCAGCACCAAATGTAAATGAACCATCAGATTCTTTAATCGGTTGAGGATAACTAGGATCTAGGGGAGGGCAACCATCTTCATTCAAAGATTCTGCCATGCTTGAACCAAAAGAACCTTCACCACTACCACGAAGACCGCCACGAGATCGAGATTGCCCATAATTATAAAGAATAAATGGAACTCTAAATTCCTCGTAAGATTGTCTTAATGTTACGATTTCAACCGCTTGCAATGTAGCTAGCATTGCTAAAGCACCTTGAGCGACACAAGAACCAGTTTTTTGATTCCAAGGGAAAAAATCATAGCCACAAGCCTTATTAACTACCTTATATAATAGAGCTTCTTTAGCTTCAACATCTTCCCCTGAAATCATAAATGGAACTAATGTTGCATTAAATTTATCTTGAAGTTCTTGGGGTTGCGATTCAATCGGCAACCAACCAAAATTGTTTACAACTTCTACAGGTTTTTTAAAACCTCCAAATGGTTCATCCATTATTTCAACTCCTTTGCAATTTGATTAAATTCTTTAGAAAGAAGATCTCTTAGTTTTTGATCAAGTTTCAATGAAGCATCTTTTGGAAGATTTTGATTTAATCTCTTTCCAATTACATCTCTAAGATTGGCAAGTTCATTTTCCATAAATTGTTTATTAATATTTGCTTTTGCTGTCTTAAAAACATCTGTAAGAAATTCGTAGTCATTTTTCTGACATTCCTTAGCAAGTTCTTCGTAGAACATAGACAACCATTTTACCGAATCTTTATTTTCTTTTGATGCTGCTTTTGTAATATCTGAATCAGTTGGATTAACTGGAATAGGTTCAGGATTTTCACCAATTAAAACTGTTGTAAATGCTGGTTCAGAAGGGCCAAAAGCATCACCAACATATGCAAACACCCTGTAAGCACCTTCAGATTGAGCCGTAACAATCAAAGTTTTTGAATCTTTAAGAAGATCAACAGGGAAAATATTTAAACCTTTATCAACCGAAACCCACTTAACAGATTTCGCTTCTGTCTTTGCAGGGATCGTTATAAATGCCCCTATTTGCCCTGTAACCTTTGCGGGTAAGTCTACTGTTGGAATTTGCAGAAACACTAATAAAACGATGTTTAGCATGGTCTATTCCTTATTCGTTCAGACATTGTTTTGCAATCTGTCCTACACCACTTGTTAAAAGATCGCCAATTTTTTAAATGTCCAAAAAGAAAGTGACATTTTCGGCAAAGAGTTATTAAATTAGATTCGTCATATTCTAAATTTTCATCTACTGAAAACGGTATAACATGATGAATCTGTAAATCTTCGGGATCGACTTCTAAACAAGCTGCACAAGTTGGATGCTTTTCTAAATACTTGTTTCTTACCTTGTGCCAATCCGATCCCCTATTACAAAAAAATCGAAATCAAAAGCTTCAAACCAATCTTTAAAATATTTGCCCAAGGAAGTTTAGCAACTTCAGGAGAATCTTTCATTGTGATTGCTTGCTCTAAAATTGCTGCAAAATCTTCAAGGTTTAAATCTTGTACTTCTCCAATAATCGGCTTATCTTCCGGTATAACCTGATTAGCTGCATACCCAACGATATTCCAAATAGCTTCAGCAAATTCTTTGTTTGACGGTTCATTTGTACCTTTGATTTTATTTATAACCAAAAGAATAGAATCCATTGGTAATGAGTCTGGAAACTTAATCATTTTTCACTTCCTTTTTTAAAGTTCTTGTGTAGTTCAAAACTTCTGTCAAAATCCTTAAGCTTTCTGCTTGTGCCTTGGCAACTTCACCAATTGAGTTTTCAAGACGATCTATGAACAACATATGCCTTTGATGCAAGGGTAATAATATATTACTACCCAACCACCCAAAACCTTTGTAAGTTACCCATAAAAGAAAAATTAGAAAGCTTAAAGATACTCCGAATCGCTCAAAAATGTCTACGATATTTATGTCTGCAAACATTTTTCTTACTCCTAAAATCTAATCAATTATAATCTAAAATCCTAAAATTGAAATAGTAATTTAGCAACTTCCTGAAGTCGTATATGGTGGTGGTGAAGTTCCCATCCCGTAAGTATAAGACCACATCGAAGGCGGAACTGTGTAACCTGATGCATTTGCACCATAAATATAAGTAGAATTGTTTTTTATTACCCACCATTCTTCATTAGAATCATACCCAAAAGTGTAAACTGTATCTCCAATTTTTTCCCAATAACCATAACTGTAAAAACTTGTTGGGGTTGCAACAAATGTATAAGTCCCATTTGCTGAAGTTGTTCCAGCACCAGAAACGCAATAAGGATTAATTGGTGTTGGTGTTGGTGTTGGTGTAGGAGTCGGTGTAGGCTTAGAGTAAACGGCAATAGCAAAAGGGCTAGCCCCTGTTGCAATTTTAGTTGATCCTGACAAAACCCCAGAAGAAGTATTTCTATCAAATATTGAAACAGTATTTGATCCACTATTAGTCGTATAGACATTTTTTCCATCGGCTGAAATACAAATTGCAGTTGGAGCAGTTCCCGCAGCAATCGTAGTCGATCCTGATAATGCACCAGAAGAAATATTTCTATCAAATATTGAAACAGTAGTAGTTCCTGCATTTGTTACATAAACGCTTTTCCCATCGTCTGAAATACAAATCCCATGTGGATTAATCCCCGCAGCAATTGTAGTTGATCCTGACAAAACCCCAGAAGAAGTATTTCTATCAAATATCGAGACATTATTTGATCCATTATTAGCTGTGTATACGCTTTTCCCATCGGATGAAATGGCAATGCCAATTGGAAACGAATTTGTTGCAATTTTAGTTGATCCTGACAAAACCCCAGAAGAAGTATTTCTATCAAATATCGAGACATTAGCCGAGTTTTGATTTGTTACATAGACATTTTTTTTATCGGCTGAAATGCAAATTTGTGATGGAGCAGTTCCCGCAGCAATCGTAGTTGATCCTGATAATGCACCAGAAGAAGTATTTCTGTCAAAAACCGAAACAGAATTTGAAAGTTGATTCGCTGCATAAACGCTTATTCCATCGGCTGAAATGCAAATGCCATATGGATTAATCCCCGCAGCAATTGTAGTCGATCCAGACAATGCACCAGAAGAAATATTTCTATCAAAGATTGAGACATTATTAGTGACTGCATTTGTTGCGTACACGCTTTTCCCATCGTATGAAATGGCAATGCCCTCAGTATTACTTCCAGCAGCAATCGTAGTCGATCCAGACAATGCACCAGAAGAAATATTTCTATCAAAGATTGAGACAGTATTTGATGTAACATTTGCTACATATACATTAGAAACTGTACCCAAAACTCCCGAACTTGCTGCCATCATTAACATTCTACTTATCATAGGTTTTGCCCTGCCACAAATGCCAAGAAAGTTGTTCCAGCATCATAAGTCATAAATACTATTGCATCTTTTTTTGTATTAGTTGCAGTAATTATTGGTGCATTTCCATTAGACCAAAGAAATGATGCGGGCCAAGAAATAGTTCTTTGAGTTCCATCAGCAGTTAAGATTAAAGTGATTCCAATTGCTTTTCCTGATGTTGGAATATTGTTTATTGTTAATGTGGTTACATTGCCTGTTAATGCACAAGTAAAAACATTTGCGGAATTGCAATCTAAGGTCATTACCCCAGCGGTAAAACTTGCTGCAACTTGTCGCTCAATATATGATCCACCTGTGGTGATAGTGTTTGTTTTTATGGTTGTTGTTTGCGTTCCGTCTTTAATTAAAATCTGATCGTATTCAAAGGTTGCAGAATAATCATTGTCGGAGGTTTTTTGCGTTCCTAATCCCCAACCACCTATTTCCGTATCTCTATCCGTTCCGGTGTTGCTTAAAGTGACTATTGCAGTATCATCCATCGCACCGCCAGCAAGCGGTAAATAACTTCCAAATGAAAGATTACCAGCACCATCAGTTACTATTACTTGACCCGCTGTTCCATCTGCAACAGGATAGATTATTGAATTATTTGTCAATCCAGTAAAAGATACTGCATCTGCAATATTAAGTGATTGATCGAAGGGATTTGCTGCTGATGCAAATGAAAGATTTCCCGCACCATCAGTTACAATTGCTTGCCCTGCTGTACCGTCTACAGTTGGATAAATAATCGCATTGTTTGTTAATCCAGTAAAAGATACTGCATCTGTAGTATTTAAATCTTGATCAAATGGATTTCCACTACCACCAAAATAAGCTAAAGCAGTCCAAGCCAAAACACCATCACCAATTTTTAATTGGTTTGTGTCTGTTTCTAAACCAAATTCGCCTTGTGCTAAAGTAGGATCAACACTAGTCCAGTTTGCTGCTGTATCTCGCCTAATTTGGATTTCAATTGCCATATTTTAAACTCCGCTTGCGTTACCACCAGTAACATTTTGTGTTATTAAATATACGCTATTTGCCACACCGCCATCAAGATTACCTAATGTTGAAACATTAATAATTGATGTTGTAGCACTAGTAATCTGCCCAAATGAATTAACGGTAAAAACAGGGATATTTACTGAGCTTCCATAAGTTCCAGCAATTACACCAGATGCAGCAAGATTAACTGAAAGAAACCCATCTGAAGTGATTGGTGTAGCTGTTACAGATAATGTTGAAGATGTTAATCCAACAGATGTAACTGTACCAATACCGCTACCGGGAGTTCCTACAGATAAATTTACTGCTGAAGTTATTCTACCATCAGGGCCAATTGTAATTTGTGGAATGGATGAATTACTACCATACACACCTGTAGTTACTCCGGTTGGAGCAGTTTCTAAAGTTATGTTTCCATCTGTTGTTCTTGGAGAATTTGTTACAGTTAAACTTGCTGAAAGAATACCAACAGATGTTAATCCTTGCGTTGGAATTGAAATTGATGTTGTAGTTGCGTTTGTTACTTGTCCTTTTGCATTAACAGTTAAAACAGGAACTTGAGTTGCACTACCATAAGTTCCAGAAGAAACACCAGTTGCAGTAATGTTTGCAATTATGGTTCCAGAGTTTGTGATAGGAGAACCGGAAATTGTAAAATCTGTTGATGTCATTGCAACAGAATTTACAGTACCAACAGAACCACCTGTAACAACTTGAAGCGGTGATGCTGTTGATCCATCACCTGTAAGCGTTCCATTATGTGAAACAGAAGTTAAATAAGTTCCTGAAAGATTTGGTAAATCTGTTTGAGTTATTTTTCTAAAACTAGGAACACTATTTTTTGTTGCAGAAGCTGCAAGAAAAGTATTTTGACCTTGAGAAATAAAACTTAAATCAATAACACCTTGAGAAGTAACAGGAGAATTTGAAACAGAAAAAATATTGTTTTGAGCAGTCAAGCCAACAGAAAAAGAAGAAGGAGTAAAAGAAACATAACGAAAAACAGCAACAGAAGAATCATTATTGATAACAACTTTTGAAGACGGATCGTTAATTGTTGCAACAATCTGAGGTACAACAATAGTTGCTTTAACGGGGTCTTCATTCACAATAACCCTTGCAAAAATATCTGTATTGGCCATTATGGGTTTACCCTTGTAACTTCAGGTGAAACTGTAAAATTACCTTGAACTAAACGAATTACATCTGCACCTGTTTCAATTTCTAAATCGTACTTATAAGCACCCGCAACAAGAATTGTTGTATCATCTGCAATAATATTTAAGGTAATTGTATTATCTAATAAGGTAATTCTTCCGTTTTCAGTTGTTAATTCAATGATTATTGTAAGTGATTCTACGCTAGGTCTTACTTGCATTCTTGCGGTTGAAGTATTGTAATCCGGTAAAGTTCCATCAGCATTTACAACCGTTATTATTCGTTGAAATGTTGCACCTTGTTCGCAAATTATATTGTATGTTCCAGCGTTCATAATTTTCCTTTTATGCTGTTGGTTCTTCTGCCATGATGTAAGGCAAAGCGTTGAACATTAATTCAAAAGGGTAACTAGGATATATTGGTTTTTTAATTGTTTTATTCCAATTTTCTGGCAATGGATTTGGTGCAACATCTAAAGAAACAACAGGATAATATTTTTTGTTTGCGTTCGACATTGCCAAATTATGTCCAGCATTTACATAACTAAGATTTAAAGGATTGATAACCCCTGTTGGTGATGCTGGATAAATATTTCCTGTTTTGTCATAAGAAAAAATAGGAATGTATAAAAAATTAAATGTAATATCAGTTAAAAGAATTGTGTTTATATCAGGTAAATCTGCTGCATTAGCTAAAGAATAATCGAACACATCAAATTGATTTCGCATTTTTTGAGTATTAGAAAATCCAACAAATAATAATTCACCGGGAGCAAAACCAAAAAACCAATTTTGATTTACCCTTCCTAAACCTTGATAAATATTTGTTGATGCTGTTGAATTAGGATCAACAAAATTGTAAGGAACATCAAACCAAGTCATTTTAATTGTTGTTTTTGGAATTAAAGTTTTTCCAAAAAAACCGGGAATAGTAGTTCCATTGATTGGGGGATCAGTAACATCAGAAACAAACTGAAATTGACCACCTTTAAGGGTTAAATATTCTGCTGAAGTTTCAGTTGTGAATGTTGTAAATCGCATATATTCACGGAATGGAGAACCAGCAATTGTTATAGGTGTTCCATTATCTTTTGAATAGGTATTGTTTGGGCCAATGATTGCATATTCACCGGGGTGTTCTGCTTCTAGTGCTAACATAGTTGGATCATTAATTGCAAGATAAGGCCGAGGCCCAAATTCAACCGTAACTTCATATTTAGAATAAATTGCAAAATATGGTGCTGTTAATTGGTATGAAGTGCTTGATGCAGTATTCCAAGAAACTAAAGGGGATGAAGGATCTTCTTGCGATTCCCGAAGTAATCCTAAACCACGAATTGAAGAAATGTGATCAGCGTAAAGCCATCTATATTGTGGATGGGCCATTGGTGAAGATCGTTCCAAAGATCCATCACCAAAAAGTTGGCTTATTTTTGTAGTTCCTAAAGCTTGTTGGCAAAATGCAACTAATGGGTTTTGTTGTGCCAAATCAGTTCCAAAGCCATCAACAATATATGTCATGGATGCTCTAGAATTTCCATCAGAAGCAAAAGATGCAGAGTTGGGGGAGCTACTTCCAATTCTTTCCGCAATGGTATCATCTGTCCAAGCTGTTTCTAAACCTATAGGAATCGTTGGCATTTTTTCCCCTTATGATGGTGCTTCAAAAGAACCACCTGAACCAGAAGATTCAGTATCTTTCTTAAAACCTTCAGGTTTATCACCCATTTTATTTTGTGCTTCAATCATTCCTTGTGCAACTGCTGCTGCTAAATTGTTCTTTTCTAGATTTTTAGCAATATCATTTAAAGATTCTTCTTGTGTTTTTTGTCCTTGCCCTGCCATCATTGCCGATTTACGGATATCATCGCCAATACCTGATATTGAAACTTCTTGAGCTTCACGAACAGCAGCACCAACAGATGCACCCTTGGGAATTTTAGATGGTTTTTTATCCTGTTCTTTACCTGTTAAACCTGAAGAAATCATATTTGCCCCTGATTCCCTTAATTTTGCACCAGCTTTATCAGCATCTTCCCCCATTTTCATAAGAGTTTGACCAAGATCCCCTGTACCGGGAATCCAATCAATCAAAGTTCCAATACCTTTTATTGCTGCACCAATTACCTGATAAAATGCACCCGCTGCCCAAGTAATTGCACCAACTAAAATCTTTACAGCATCTGCCATTAATTTAAAACCATTCATCATAATATCGGTTATGCCAATACCACCAAAAAATATTCCAAACATTTCATCAACTGCTTCTAACAATGTTGAAAAAGCATCAAGCAAAGGAGTAACAATAATTACTAAACCTTCAAGGATTTTTGCAGCAAAAACTAATACAGGAGCAAACACTTTTAAAATTGTTGCCCCTGTTTCCATTAAAGGCCCGGCTAATGCTTTAAATGCGTTAATTACAACATCGATGGAAGGTTGGATCAACTTCATTGCGTAATCAATGTAATCAGCAAATTGGCGAAACAATGGAAGAAGGGATTGAATTACTGGTGCAAGTGATCGGCCAATAACACCACCTAAATCATTTAAAATAATTCCAAATTGTTCCATTAATGCAGGGTTAGATTTTTCAACATATGATCCAAACATTCCAATTGCACCTGTTGCAATACCAACTGCACCTGTAACAGAATTCAAAGCCATTCCTAAACCCGCTGCTGCTGCACCCGCTGCTTCTGCACCAACAGAACCACCAATTTTACCACCAACTTTTTTTGCAGTTTTATTACCTTCACCAGTAACTAAAGAACCCTTAATAATATTGCTTGCACCGGGAATCTTTTTTGCAAGTTCTATACCATTTTTTTTAATAGCAGTTGCAGCAGTACCCAATGCTTCTTTTAGTTTTCCAAGGCCAGCACCTAAAAGAGCTATTGCAGGGCCACCAATTTTTCCCCCAATACCACCAGCACCGCCAGCACCAGATTTAATTCCCATTTTTGAAGGAGATTTACCACCACCCATTAAACTGCTTGTTTTGTTTTTTATAACATTGCCTACAATACCTTTTGCTTTTTTCATACCTTCAGCTTTATTACCTTTCATAAAGCTGCTAATAGTGCTTTTGATATCTTCAAAAATTGATTTTATTGAATTATCTTTTCCTGTTTTTGTGTCTTTTTTCTTATCGTCTTTATTATTTTCCTTCTTATCTTTTTTCTTATCTTCTTCTTTTCCTTTACCTAAAACTATAATTGCTTGTTGAATTTCAATAACTGCTTTAGCTATTGAAATACCTTTTGCTTTAGATTCTTTTTTAGATTTATCTTTGTAACCTTCTTTTTTAATATCTTCTTTTTCTTTTTCATCCATCGATGAATCAGGAGTGTAATCAGGGCCAGTTTTTTCTTTAGGTTTTTTTTCAGTTTGTTCTTTAGTTTTTGTTAATTCGTTTATAACTTCTGCACCAACTCCAATAATAGCATCAGTAATTAACATTGCTGAATCTGAAACAGAAGTGATAACAGAAGAAAAACCTGAAGAAATATCTTCAGAAAAATTCTCTTTACCTTTTGATTCTTTTTTAGGTTCTTTTTTTAATGTTGGTGCAATTAATTTAATTTGTTTAATTGAATTAACAACTGCTGTTTGCATTGTCTTAACAGATTTTGCAATCTTATCAAAATTACCTGTAAAAGCGGTTGATGAATTCTTTATGTTTTGGGCAATTGCTTCAACAGCTTTTACAACATCTGCTGTAAAATCTGAACCGGAATCAATTGGAATATCTTTAGCCATTTGGTCTTTCCGGTATTTTTCCAAATTTATCAACCCAAGATTTATTTAATTGCTTGGGAGAACCACCTAACATAGAACCAGTTTTCATAAAGTTTTGATACTTGTTAAACATCATAACATCTTCTGCAACTATCTTTTTCCTTGTATCCCATTCATGCTTTTCATCGTGTATTTCTAGTGGTATCCCCTTATCATCTCTTTTTCTGTAGTACAGTTCAACAATCTGCATATCGGTTAATTTTTCTATCTCCCAAGGCCTTAATAGATAAGGTTTATCCATTAAGTGAACATAGTAATTAATTAAATTTGGAGGGGGAATAGGTTCATATCTTTTTGATGAACTTACTCCCTCCTTGCGTTTGGGAAACTTTTTTCCCTTACGATTTCCATAACTGCTTCAAATCTTTCTTTTTCAGAAAGAACTAAATCTTGCATTTCATTTTCAGGAGCAGAAAAAAGTATTGAAGCGAATGTTAAAACACCTACAGGAGTTGTTAAAAACGCTACACAATTTTCTGATCCAAAAGAATAAACACCTGAAGCAATATCTCTAGTAACACCGCTTACAGCTTCTCTAAATTCAACTGGTTCAAGACGATCTTTCAAAGTAAAAATTGAATCTAAAGCTTTTTTTTCCATAGACTTTTCAAAATCAGCTTTTACTTTTTGAGTAATCAAACTTGCAGTATATTTTTTCCCTTTAAATTCAATCGTTTGTGAACCTTCACCAGATGAATTTAAAATATTTCCTACTGAATCTGCCATTTTTTCCCCTTAGTTTTAACCAACAATAATAGAATAAGCACCTTTAGTAGCTAATGTAATAGACATCTTTTGCACATCTTTTGCACCAGCATCATAATTAATACCTGTAATCAGGCAATTCGTAATAGTAACTGCACCGGGGTTATCTGGATCACCATCATTAATGGTAACAGTTCCTGATTGACCTTGTTTCAATCCATAACCTGAAACAACTTCAAGTAAATCTAAAGTTATTTCAGCGGAATACATTCCAATTGCATGAGAATCAAAACCTAAACCAGTAAAATTAGTAGTATCAACAACTTCAGCTTTTGAATTAACTGAAATGTTGGTTGCTGGAATGTTGGTTAAAGTTCCAAAATCAATTGAACCAAGTCTACCTGATATAACAGCCATTGTTAAAACTCCTAATTAAAATGCTACTGTACCAAAATTTACTTCTGGACTTGCTGAAGGTATTAAAGTTAGCTTTACTTTCTGAAGATCCTTTACAGGCATATCATAAGTAACTTGCGTTACAGTACAATTCTCAAAAATAAAAGTTAAAGGATCTCCCGCATAAGGCCCGTATTCATTAGTTGCTAAAGTAGATTGTGTGCTAGTTGGAGATGTTGCAAGAAATGCAGTTCTACCACCAGTTGGAGATAATTCAATGTCTGCTTTCATACCAGCAAATATTGGAGGCAATGCAACTTTATCATAAAGAATTTCAACCGTAATTTCTGCTGATTGAATTCCTAGAACTAGATTCGTGTAACCACCTGAAGCGTATGAAGAAGATTCAGGTGTTTCTATTTTAGTTGCAATGGTTGCTGTAGTAACTGGAAGTGTACCAGTTCCAACAATTCCATCTGTTCTAGCTAAATCAAATAAAGCAATTTTGCCTGTTAAAAAGTAGTTTGTTACTGCTGCCATTTTATCTCCTAGTTAAACTAAACCTTGTTCCATAAAACCATATTGTACCCTAAAACCCGTAACATTGTAAACCGTGTTAGGTTGTCCGTTAATACTGAAGGGTTGAATACCTTTGATGGAAATTCTTGTAGGACTTATAGAACCAGCGAATTGATTAATCCTATAAATTTCTTTTCTAATTTTGTAACGGTCTTCAAGATCAGTAAAATCTAAATCCCTTGTATAAGTCTGAATATAATAAACTCTAAAGTTATAAAGGAATTCAACAATACCGCCAAATGTTTCAATTCCTAATTCTTCACCATCTTCAGCGGGTGAAACTATTACACATGGAAATACATCTGTTTCACGAATTACAGAACCTTTTCTTTTATAAACTGTATAACCTAATGCAGTTAAATTTGTTGCTAAAGTATCTTCAATCGTAGTATAACGATCAGCGGGATTTGCTGTCATTATAGGCCGATTTGTTTTCATTACTTTTTGCATTAGCTACTTTTCCTAGTGCAATCTAAAGAATAATATTCTTGATTTCCTTGATTATCTACACCATTTACAAAGAACTTGTGAGCATGAGAATCAGTTATTTCACAATCTATTTGTGGAACCCAAGGAGCAACATTGGTTTTCCAAACCAAAAATTTAGTCATGTTTTCAACTTTCATAACACCTGATTGATCATGATAAGCAACTGTAATTGCTCTACGATACCCGTAATTAGTAGAAGCGTTATCGCCATTAGGATTAACTAAAACAAGAACTTCAGGATTGTCAAAAACATTGTATTCTTGCGATAAGTCTAGGTAAGGCATATTAAACTCCTTACATAAATTGGGTTCTAAATTCTTGGGGGTTTAATGCTGCTGCTACCTTGTTGCATTCCGTTACATTCAAAAGTTGTTGTTGTCTCCATTCAGTTCTGGAAACGCTAACACCTTCCCAAGAATAAGATGGTTGAGGATTTGCAGAATCAGCTAACAATGCTGCAATATAATTATCTCGAATGGTAAGAATATTTTCAGCGGGTGTAGGCATTGCAAATACTCCTATAAGAAAAAAAGCCTGTACAGAAAAGGGAATAACTGTACAGGCCTTGAGGGTTTTACCTGAGGGTTATGCAGGTAAACCTTGAACGACATAACGAGGATCAAGAACACCAACAGAACCCCACCAAGAAGCTTTAATTGCCACGGTGATATCCTGATTGAATTCAGCCCAATTATTTGCTGGAGCTTGAACCACTTCAAGCGGTTTTGCTTCTCTCCAGCAGAAGGCCTTTTTGAAGTTGCCAAGGAAAACATATTTATCTGCTGTTGAAGCAGCAACACCACTAGTTACAAGAAGATTTCTTGCATTTGCAGAAGTCAAAATCTTGTAATTAGTATCCAAAGGATTTGGACTTTCAAGCTGTTCAACATC
>Ga0209086_10000313_pt1 | contig 42055 bp, 48 predicted proteins | sample M_130207_XF_Meta_FD_187312 | JGI IMG/M metagenome (GOLD analysis project Ga0209086, IMG submission 187312) | Freshwater microbial communities from Lake Montjoie, Canada to study carbon cycling - M_130207_XF_MetaG (SPAdes) (version 2) | ecosystem: Environmental > Aquatic > Freshwater > Lake... | reverse complement strand
TGGTGTGTGATGATAGTAATAACGGGTGACATAAGTCACTCCGTTATTAACTACCACTACTTGTTTTTTTTACTACTTGTTTCTTCCTGCAAACATTAACACCCACAAGGATGCAAGCATAACAGAAAAACCTGAAAGCATAAATGTTTCAAGTGGAAACGCAGTAGCAACAACAGCAATGCTTATCACACATACTATTGTTAATGCAAAGAATAATTTTTTGTTCATTTGTTTTTTTATTAATGTAGTGAAAAAGGGAGTGGTGTATCCACTCCCTTTTGTGCGTGTTTCATTGTTAGAACGGTAGTTCATCACAATGAAAGTCAAGCATTTCTGCTTTGAAAGCAAGGTCTTCTGCTTTCTTGATATGTGCATCAATGCGTGTAGCTAAGACTGCTTTTGTTCTTGCAGTCTTCATTTTAGCAAGAGCCATTGTGATATTTTGATATCCTAATGACTGTGGACTACCTATGTATAGGTAGTTAACATAAAGTTTTTCTTTATGTTCACTTGTTGCTTTAAGGATAGATATATCCTTAATTTGTTCTTCAAACAAATTTGCTTGGGCTATGCCAAAGCGTAATTTAATGAAGTGTGCTCCAAACCCGTATTTACGGGGAGCAAGTGCCTTAAAGGCATTAAACATAATTTGTTGCATAGTGTGGTTTTTAGTGGCAGAGTTGCCAAAACAAGCAAAGAGTTGTGTTTTAAAAGAAAAAAACAAGGATAAGCAAACAATTAGCATAGGCGTACCGTTTAGCTAATATTGTGCTTAATCCTTATTTTACCCATTTAACCATTTTCTTTTTCAGGTTGTTCAGGGTTGAACTGTGTATAAATTTGAGATAGAGGTTTAATTTATACTGTGGGATCTTGGAGACCACATCTACTCTCTCTGTTTAAAATCTTGCAAAGATTTCTCAAATTATGTTTATTGTAAGCTTACTTGGTATCCCAAGTGCTCACAATAGGACCTGTTGTTACAGGTCTTGTGATTGTCCCGTCAGGGTTAACAATCAATGTAAACGGCTTAAAGCTGTTCATAGTGTAGTGTATTGGTTTTTTGGCAATATAGCCAAGACAAACAAAGAGTTGTTTTTAAAAGGGAACAGATGTCTATGAACAGATTAAGCGACAGCTTAATATGGACATAGAGATGTGTGACTTGTGTTGTTGTGTGGTGCGTGGGGAGGCTGGTGAACAAGACAAGCGAAAGCTTGGCTTGTGAGTCAGCGTGTGGTGGCAGGGTGTGTGAGGAGAGAGGCAAGGTGTTCTTTTCCAGTAGGAAAAGAATGCTTGTCTCTGTGCGGTGGTGTGTGAGTGGTGGCAAGGCTAAGAAGGGGGTACCCCTTCGCAGCGTGTGAGGGTGGGGTTGTTTTACTAATGACCCATTACACTACCAAATACGGTATTTTTTTAATTACACCATTCTCTATATCATTAATTACACTACCTAATACAAAACTTTTTTTTAAAAATATAAAATTTTTTTTTACAATCTTATACTATCTACTTAATATTACTACCTTTGTCTATTTATAAGATATCATATATAAGTATAAGTTTATATTTTGTATATTATAATATGCTACCTGCTTATCCTTACTTATTAAATAGTTTTGAGCTTATTAGTTTATCTAATTTAGTAGCGGGTGATTTTGTTACAATGGTTAGAGTTGGGATGGATATGAAGTGGACAGAGAAGGTTGTTATTACCCAGCCTTATGTTTTAGATTTTGGATTTGTATTATTACCTTGTGCTATAGGAGATACTATTAGGGTTTATCCTATGTCTACAGTTAATACTGGTTTAGTAGGATTAACACCGGGGGCTATTTATTATGCTAGTGATACAGTGCCTGGTGGCATTACTACTGTATCTCCTGTTAATACTTTAGTAATACAGCAGTTAGGTATAGCAATTAATACCACAGATTTAGATACACAATTTAATTATCTATTTCCTGGTACTGGTGGTGGAGGTGGTGGATTACCTTGTACAGGTTGGGATGTTTTGATAGATGGGGGTAACTTTCTTAATCCTTGCACCTATACTTTAATAGATGGTGGAAACTTTATTTAAAATTATAAAATCATGGCAATAAGAGTTAGAAGAGGTTCCGATGCTGATAGACTTACAGTTATATTAGAAGAAGGTGAAGTAGCATTTACTACTGATACTCAAATGTTTTATGTAGGAGATAATGTCACTTTAGGTGGTATACTTATAGGACCTGGTGCTGTTGTGCCTACTTCATGGGGTACAATTACAGGTGTTTTATCTAACCAATTAGATTTACAAGCAGCTTTAAATGCTAAAGAACCAACTATTGCTGCTGGATTAATTACTGATTATTGGAGAGGTGATAAATCATGGCAACCTTTTCCTTCTATACCTGTTGTAACTCCTGCTGCTCTTACTAGAGTAAATGATACTAATGTTACTCTTACATTAGGAGGTACACCTACTCTTGCATTACTACAAGCTGCTAGTTTGACACTAGGTTGGACTGGTACATTAGCTGATGCTAGAATAACAAGCTCTGCTACTTGGAATGCTAAACAAAATGCTATAACTTTAACTACTTTAGGAACTAGTGGAGTAGCTACATTCATAGCTAACACACTTAATATACCTAACTATGCAGATACTGGAATAACAACACTTAATACATTAGTAGCATTAACCCAAACATTTGCAGTTGGAACTAGTGGAACAGACTTTGCTATAAATTCAGCTATTTCAACACATACTTTTAATCTTCCAACAGCAAGTGCATTAAATAGAGGTGCTCTAAGTTCAGCAGATTGGGCTACATTCAATTCAAAGCAAACAGCTATTACACTTACTACTTTAGGTACAAGTGGAGCTTCTACTTTGATTGGAGCTACATTAAACATTCCTCAATATACTGATACTTATTTAGGAACAGTAACATCTGTTGCTGCTTTGACATTAGGAACAACAGGAGTAGATCTTAGTTCTACAGTAGCTAATAGTACTACAACTCCTGTAATTACATTAAATGTACCTACTGCAAGTGTACTTAATAGGGGAGCATTAAGTGCTGCAGACTGGAGTACTTTTAATTCAAAACAAGATGCAATAACATTAACTACTGTTGGTACTACTGGATCTTCTACGTTTATAGCCAATACTTTAAATATCCCTAGTTATGTAGATCAGTTTGTAGGTACGGTAACTTCTGTAGGATTAACAGCACCAAGTGCATTTACTATAACAGGATCACCTATTACTACTTCAGGTACCTTGGCTATTACAGGTGCAGGTTTAGTTTCACAATACATAGATGGAACAGGAGCATTACAAACATTTCCTGCACTTAGCAGTGGTACAGTTACTAATGTAGCAACAGCTGGATTAATTTCTGGTGGTCCAATTACAACAACTGGTACCGTTACTACCTCAATGAATACAAACAGGTTGGTGGGTAGGGGCACGGCAGGTGCAGGTATAATGGAGGAGATTGTTCTTGGAACTAACCTTTCACTTACAGGCACTACACTTAATGCTACAGGTGGAAGTGTTTCTCCGCTTACAACTAAGGGTGATTTATATACATACGACACAACAAACGCAAGATTACCTATAGGACTTGATACTCAAATTTTATTAGCAGATAGTTCTACAACAACAGGATTAAAGTGGGGCACTAATACTGCTGCTACACCAACAGGTTATTATGGTTCATTTGAAGATAATACTATTCAAACAGCTGCTGCAATAAATACTCCATATGCTATGAAGTTTGGTATTACTGACTTAAGTAATGGAATAACAATAGTAAGTGATGGTAGTAATTTAACTAGAATTACTATTGCTAATACAGGAGTTTATAATATTCAGTTTTCAGCACAATTTGATAGAACAAATAGTGGCACTGATGCTGTAGATATATGGTTAAGAAAAAATGGAGTAGATGTTCCTGGAAGTGGAGGTAAAATAATATTAACAGGAGCAGCAGCAGCATCTGCAATAATAGCAGCTTGGAATTATGTTTTAGATATAGTAGCAGGAGATTATTATCAAATAATGTGGAGTACACCTGACACACATGTAAGAATATTGTATGAAGCAGCCCAAACAATCCCATTTGTACATCCTATAATACCATCAACAATTTTAACTGTTACACAACAGAGTGGTATTATGGCAGGAACAGGTATCACTGCTATTAATTCTCTTACAGGTGCAGCACAAACAATGGTTGCAGGGACTAGTGGAACTGACTTTGCAGTTAGTTCCCTTGGAACTACTCACACATTAAATTTACCTAGTTCATCAGCATTAAATAGAGGTGCTTTAACAGCAGCAGATTGGACAACTTTTAACAATAAAGGCAATGGTACAGTGCTTTCAGTAACAGCCGCACCTGGTGATCCTATAGTTGTAGATAATATTGACCCTGCTAATCCTGTTATTTCAAGTGGTATATTAGTTCAAGGTGTAACAGCAACCTCACTTATAACTTCAAGTGGTGGTGTGACACCAAACATTTCAACCTATATGACTACAAATAAGTTGGTAGGTCGTGGAACTGCGTTATCAGGTGTAATGGAAGAAATCATAATTGGTACTAATTTAAGTTTAACAGGAACAACTTTAAATGCTACAAATAGTGGTGGTACTGTAACAAGTGTAGCAGCTTTAACATTAGGAACTACGGGAACAGATTTAAGTTCAACAGTTGCAACAAGCACAACTACTCCCGTAATTACACTTAATGTACCTACTGCATCAGCATTAAATAGAGGTGCTTTAAGTTCAACCGATTGGACTACTTTTAATAATAAGGGTAGTGGTACGGTTACAAGTGTTAGTGGTACATTAAATAGAATAGATTCAACGGGAGGAACTACTCCTGTAATAAATATATCAGCAACTTATGTTGGACAGACATCCATTACTACATTAGGCACTATTGGTACGGGAGTATGGAATGGAACAACTATTGCCATTGCCAATGGTGGAACGGGTCAAATAACAAATACGCTTGGATTTGATGCACTTTCTCCAACAACAACTCGTGGAGATACTATTGTTCGTGGAGTAACAAATAATGTTCGACTTGCTTTAGGTACTGTTGGTCAAATATTAAGAAGTGATGGTACTGATTTGGTTTATACAACAGCCACATATCCTACAACAACAGCAGTAAGTACAATACTTTATTCAAGTGCCGCCAATGTTATATCTGCTTTAGCAACTGCAAATAATGGTATTCTTGTAACGAGTGCAACAGGTGTTCCTTCAATATCTGCACAACTTACTTATAATACAACAACGGGTACTCTTTTAAATTCATTAGTTGTAAATGCAGCAGTATCAACAACTGTAACCAATACAAGTACCGCATCTTCGGGATTTTCTCAATTTGTGGCAAATAGTTTATCATACACTTTTCAAATTCAACAACTTGGAACGGGATATGCAACCAATGGACTTATTGTTGCTAATCAATCAAGAATAGCAAGTAACTCAATATCGTCAATGTTAATTAATACTTCTGCGGCAAGTGTTCCTATAATTTTTGCAGTAGGTGGTTTTGCAGCTACAAATGAAGCACATCGGTCAACAACAAGTGGGATTGAATTTAGGGTACTATTGAAAAGTTTAGTACATTCAGCAGCCAACTTAATGGCAGGACAAATTACTTTAGTAGGTGGAACATTAGCAACAACAATTACGGGATTGACAACATCACACAGAGGGATGGTAACTTTAGTAACTCCTAATAATGTTCTTAATACAAGAAGTTATCAAGCAGTATGCACAGCAAACACAATAACAATTCGAGCAAATACTGATACGGGATTATTAAATCCTGTTGATACAAGTGTATTAAATTATTTTATATTTTTGAATAACTAAACTAATAACTAAATAAAATGATGGAAATGGAAAGCACAACAGAAAAAACAGAATTAGAAATTGTAAAAGAGAAACTTGAAAAAGAATTGATAGCACGAGGACAATTATGTGCCAGTGCAATTAATCAATCAACTGCTAATATTCTAGCACAATTTAATTGTGAAATTGTTGATGGTAAAGTAGTTGCAAAAAATTTAATTTAAAAATATAATGATAGAAAAAATTCAAATCAAAGAACACTTCATGGACAAGGAGCAATACCTTGTCGGTAGTGGAAAGAAAGAATGGATATTCCTGCACCACACAGCAGGATGGGATGATCCATTCCAAACTATTGATGGATGGAACAAAGATACGAGGGGACAGATAGCAACTGAATTCGTTTTGGGTGGTCAGAACATTAAGAAGAAAGAACACATTTATGATGGGGTAATTGCACAGGCATTCCCATCAGGCAACTATGGTTGGCATCTTGGAACAGGCAACAGTCTTATGCACCGCAATTCAGTAGGCATTGAGATTTGTAGTTTCGGTCAAGTAGTAAAGGGCAAGAACTATGTCAACCTACCTGTTCCAGAGGACCAGACAGTAAAACTTGATAAAGCATTCAGAGGATTTCAGCACTGGCATAAGTATTCAGACAAACAACTTGTTAGTTTAAAGGCATTGATTCTATTCATAGCCAACAGAGATGCCATTGATCCACGCAAGGGGTTGGTTGAACTAATCAAAGAAAAGGGTGCAGATGCATTTGATGTGATGGATGTAGCTATGTGTACCAACAAGCATGGAATGTGGACACACACCAATGTATTGAAGGGTAAAGTTGATTGCAGTCCACAACAGAATTTGATTGATATGTTATTATCTTTATAAAAAACCATATATTTGTAATTAATTGAATTATATTTGTTATATTATATATATAAATTTAAAACTTAAAAATTATGAATCTTCTTGTTCCAAATAGTCCTGTTGTACCAAGTTTTGGTGCATCTGTAGGTGATAATACAATAGCTACGTTAAAAGATGTTAATCAAGTTATTTCTGCAGTTAATAGTATAACTACAGATGGCTATGTGCCAGATAAAGGTAATGTTACACAAACTGGTTTAATTACTACTGCTGTTACTACAGCTGCAGCTCCTGCTGGAATAATTACTACTGTTAGTTCAACTTTAGCAGCTGGTGCCAATGCTGGATTTGTTGTTAATAATGCATTAATTACAGCAACATCTTCTATACAATTAACAGTTAATGATCTTGCAACTGCTGGTACAGGATATGCAACTGTTAATACAATTGCTGCTGGTGTTTTTACTGTACAACTATATAATATTCATCCTACTCTTGCTTTTAATAATACATTATCAATTCATTATTTAATACTATAAATTATGTCTATAGGTAATTTAAAAGATTATGGAAATAAGGGTAATAATTTTCCTTATCAACTTGCTGCTTTAAAATTAGCAGGTATGAATCAACTTCTTTTTTGTGAAGAAGTTCATATGACATCAACCAGTGTAGCAGGATTAGCAACACTTATTGATAACTATTTTACAGCAAATCCTGAAAAATTCTTAATAGCAAAAACTATAATTGGAACACCTATTATTCCTTTTGGTAGCGTAACTGCTTTTTTAACTGTTGCTACTTTAGATTAATATGGAAACTGTAACTAAAACTATTGAAGATAAAATAATTTGCATAGAAAAAAAAGTAAATGAACTTCATTTAGCTTTAGTTGGTGATGAGTATGATAAAGACAAAGGATTTATTCCTAGATTAAAAAAAGTAGAATCTTACATTGAAGTTGATAAAAAAATTAAGTGGGTTGGTGGAGGAATAGTTTTAGCTATTGGTGCTACAATAGGTAGTGTTGGTAAAAATATAATGAGTTGGTTATCAACACATTTATAAACAAAACATGAAAAAATTTATTGTGTCAATGTTATCTGATGAACGCGGAGCAATCTCTAGTAAGCGGATAATAGGTTTTATCTGTACATTAGTTTTGTGTACATCATTAATAATCCTTAGTATTGTACCTAATATGCATCAACCACCAGATGTTTTAATTCAATCAATTGCTACTTTAGCATCTGTTTGTATTATAGGTAGTACAATTGATAAATTTTCATTTAAGTCATTATTAAAAAATAAATAATATAAACCAAACTTATATTTATATGACACAAGCAAAAAAAAATATTATAACTAAACAAACTAAAAAACAGTTAACATTAAAATATATAAAAAAATTTTCAAATTCACCTAAAAGAGCTATTGCTAGAAAATTATTTGCTGAAAATAAATTAGTATATGGAACTTATACTGCAGCTTATGCATCTGTTCAATATGCAGCAGGAACACATGGAAAATCTCACAGAAAACACGCAGAAATTAAAATTAAATTATTTGATCAAACCAATCCTTTTGATTTACCCATATCAGATTATGAACCAATAAAACCATTTGTTATTCCAACAAGTATATTAAAACTTGGTATTATTTCAGATCTGCATATTCCTGAGCATGATCATGTAGCATTAACTGTTGCTATTAAAGATTTAAAAACTTCAAAAATTGATGGTTTATTACTTAATGGAGATATCTTAGATATGCATGCAGTATCTAGACATTTTAAAGATCCTGCTAAAGCAAGAGTTAAAAAAGAATTTGAATTAGGTCTTGAATTTATTAAAGCAATAAAAAAACATTTTCCTGATATGCCTATTTATTTTAAAGAAGGAAATCATGAAAAAAGATGGACTGCTTGGTTAAGAACTAGAGCTCTTGAAATTTGGGATGATGAAGAATACACAATACCAGCTAAATTAAGACTAGGTGAACATCATATAACATGGATACCTAATAATCAACCTATTAAGTATGGCGATCTTTGGATAATTCATGGAAATGAAATTACTGGAAATAGTAGGGTATCTCCGGCATATGCAGTATCTTTGAAGACACATGAACCTACATTAACAGGAGATAAGCATCGTGGTGATAAAAGAATAATTAAACATCAACTAAGTGGTAAACTAGATATATATTATACTACAGGATGTTTGTGCGGGTTGAGAGCTGATTATCTAACTAATAATGATTGGACACATGGATTTGCAATGGCTTATGTTAATTCACAAGGTAATATAAGTGTTGATAACAAAGATATATTTGATGGAAAAATTATTTAAATTTAAAATCATGGATACTGAAGTAAAAAAACCAGAAGGATGGCCATATTTAGAATTTAATATTCTTCTTGAAGATGAGAGTACAGGCTTATATGAAAAATCTGCTATGCTTATAGATTATGAGCAGGTTGAAATAATGTATTTTTATCAATCTTCAGTAAGATTACCAAAAGGTGAACCTGTTGAAGTTACTATAATTAGATTATCTGATGAGCAAATATATAAGGTTGTTATGAAGTATACTAAGTTTAAAAAATTAATGATTGAATGGTTTGACTATTATAACTACTTGAATGCCAGTGATGTATTTGAAGTTAAATTAGAAGAAAACGATTTAAAAGTAGATGCAAGTTCAAAACAAGAGCCAATCAATTAATACAACTTATTAAAATTATAACTAACCCAATATAATATATTGGGTTTTTTATTTTAAAATAGTTAATAAATATATAAAGTTTAAACTTTTTATATTACATTTGTTATAAGTTTAACTAAAACCATAAACATGACTAATCAACAAAATCCTCAAAATGAGGAAAACATGACACCAGAACAACTTGAAGAAATGCGTTCTAAAATGATGGAATATTATACAAAACAAATTCCATTATTAGAGTTACAAAAACAAGTAGAAACTTTAGCATCTGATGTAGAAGAAGCTAGGTTTAGAAGAATTAGAGCTTCAATAAGTATTGCTCAAGTAATGGCTGGTCCAAAACAAGAAGAATCAGCAGAAAATCCTAGTCCTGAATTTATTGAAGAAGTAAAACAAGCTAGAAAGCTTAAAACAGATAAGTAATGGCTAAAGTAAACCTTGTATCAAAAAAGATAACTATGGATCTTTGGAACACTATTAAGTTCCAATTGCTTGCTCATGGTTATATTCAAGGTATACCTTTATCAGAATCTGAACTTAATTGTTTAACTCTTTTAGGTATAAATAAAGAATCTGAACTATCTGATTTTTGCAATGCATCTTGTTCTGAAGAACAAAGAGATAAAGAACCAGCTTTAGAATATAAATCTCATATTTTTAAGAATCCTCAAACAGTTAGAAACTGTTTAAGCAAACTTGAAAAATTGGGATTTATAACTAAAGAAGGTAAAAATAGGAAAAAAATATTTTTATCAGAAAGTCTTAAAATTCAAACATTAGGTAATATAGTTTTAGATTATAAAGTTATTTGTCTTGATACCAAAAAAATCTAAAGTAATTGTAGAAATTACAGCTAAAGAAATGGAAAAAGATATAAATCTTGTTAGAGATATAACATCTTTTTATTGGGAGACAATAAGAAAAAACTTAAGTGGGCTTGTTTCTCCAGTTATAAAAATTAATGGATTAGGTACAATGAACATTAGACCTATAAAGTTAGTAAGAGCTGTTACTGATTATAATGCAATATTAAAATATATTACTCCTAAACATTATCAAAGTTTTGCTAAAATTAAAGATTTAGAAAGTAAACTAGAAAGACTTAATAAAATGACAGTTTTATTTGATGAAACAAAAATAAAACGAGCAAATATTAAAACCAAAAGAGATGAGCAGGATAAAAAAAATTTGGAATAATAAATCTAAAATAATAGATGGTGTAAAAAACAATCTATTTAAAAAAGAACATGTAGAAATCATTGCTACTAAAAGATTAAATATTTGTAAATTATGTGAAGAATTTGATGGTAATGGTAAAACATGTTTAATGCCAGGAACACAACCTTGTTGTGGATTATGTGGTTGTTCATTAGCATTTAAAACAAGATCTTTATCATCAAAATGTGATATAAATAAATGGATTGCTGAAGTAACAGAAGAAGAAGAAGATGTTATTAATGATAAATTAAAAATATTTAATTAATTCAAACACCAACTCAAAATGTCAGTAATATTTAAAGCAGAGAATCATTCATATAAAAGTAAAGATCCAAATGAAGCAATTACTTGGACTAGTGTAACATCTTTTGTTAGTTTATTTAAAGATAAATTTGATGCTATTGCTGTATCTAAAAAAGTATCTAAAAATAAAAAATCAAAATGGTTTAATATGACACCTGAAGCTATTCAGGATGTTTGGAGTTCAGAAAATAAAAGAGCTACTGATTTAGGTACATGGTATCACAATCAAAGAGAATTTGATATAAGTTCAATTAATACTCTTGAAAAATACGGTATTGCATTACCTATTATTAAACCTATTGTAGAAGATGGTTTAAAACATGCTCCTGATCAAAAACTTACTGAAGGTATTTATCCAGAACATTTTGTTTATCTTAAATCAGCATCTCTTTGTGGTCAAGCAGATCTTATTGAAGTTGTTAAAAATACTGTAGATGTAATTGATTATAAAACAAATAAAGAGATTAAAACAGAAAGTTTTAAAAATTGGGAAGGTGTTTCTCAAAAGATGACTGGACCTTGTTCAAGTTTAGATGATTGCAATTTTAATCATTATGCTTTACAATTGAGTGCTTATATGTATATTATATTAAAACATAATCCACACTATAAACCAGGTAAACTTATATTACATCATGTTACATTTGAAGAAGAATCACGTGATAAATTTGATAATCCTGTAGCAAAAAAAGATAGAGATGGCAACCCTATTGTAAAAGAAGTAGTACCATATGAATTACCTTATTTAAAAATAGAAATAATTTCAATGATAAACTGGTTAAAAGATAACCCTAAAACTTAAAAAATGATAATAAGATTATTTGATATTGAAAATGATAAAGTAAAACCTACAGAACATTGTTATACTTTAAAGTTTCTTAAAGATATTATGGAAGTATATCCAGATAATAGTCTTAAAATATATACTTATTTATTTTATATGACTTGTCCTAACCCTGATGTAAATCCTTATTTTCACATGTCAGAACTTGACAAAGAAGAATATATTTTGCAGGATACTCAAGCGGATTTTTCTACTGAAGATGAATTAATACAAATAGCTTTAAAAAAATGTGCTAAATTATATGAAACACCTACATCTAGAGCTTATAAAGGTATCTCTAGTATGTTGGATAGATTAGCTACATATATGGAAAATACTCCAATAACAGATGGTAGAGATGGTAACATAACTGCATTAGTTAGTGCAGCTAAAAACTTTGATGGAATTAGAGCTTCTTTTAAAGGAGCATATAAAGATTTAAAAGAAGAACAACAATCTCGTACCCGAGGTGGTGCTGGATTAGCATATGATCAAATATAATATTATGGAAAATTTATACGATTGGTTATTTCATTATAACTTTTATAAAGAAGAATGGAGTGCTTTTAAAAGAGATGATATCTATGTATATTTTAGCGGTGGTGATTCTGATAAAATATTAAAATCTAAAAATCAAAAAGATCTTATTGATTTTATTATAGATTCAAAAGGTAATGTTAATAAAATGAAAAAACTTTTAAAATGAGTTTGATACCATACATAAGTATTCCAACATGGAACAATGGTGTATGGGAACATACTGAATTTGAAACAAAAGATTTATATAAAAGTTTTGTATTTGATCTTTTTAAAGAACCTGGAAAATATGAATTTAATGAAACAAGTTTATTATTTACTGAACAAGCTACTAAATTTAGGCAGAATGGTTTTTACTTTTCTGGTCCAATGGGTAGTAAAGATTATAGAGTTTTTTGGGATGCAGAAAAAGAAAAATGTAGAAAAGGAGTTATCATTAAAGATGATAAACACACATGGTACCTTCCACGAGAATATTACATGTGGCTCAATTACTTACCAATTAATGACAAAGAACAAAAAAAGTTTGACTTCCCAAGTGTCAGAGATGCCCAATATCATATGGCCTTATATGAGTTGTTGGCAGAGCTCAACTACAGACATTGTGCAATTCTCAAAAAACGACAAATAGCTTCATCTTATTATCATTGTGGTAAAATGATAAATCTTTTATGGTTTGAGGAAACACCTATTATTAAAATGGGTGCAAGTCTTAAAGACTATATAAATGAAAAAGGATCTTGGAAATTTCTTAATGAATATAAATCTTTTTTAGATCAGCATACTGCTTGGTACAGACCTATGAATCCAGGTAAAGTACTTATGTGGCAACAACAAATTGAACAAACTATTAGTGGTAGAAAATCACAACGAGGACTTAAAGGTGTAATACAAGGTGTAACATTTGATAAAGATCCAACAGCAGGAGTTGGTGGACCATGTAGTTTTTTCTTTCATGAAGAAGCAGGTATTGCTCCGCATATGTCTACAACAGTAGAGTTTTTATATCCCGCTATGCAATCTGGTATGATAACAACTGGTTTATTTGTTGCTGCTGGTTCTGTTGGTGACTTAGATCAATGTCAACCACTTAAGAGAATGATTATTTATCCTGAAGCCAATAGTATATATGCAGTAGAAACTAATTTATTAGATGGTAAAGGTACAACAGGTAAAACAGGATTGTTTATTCCTGAACAATGGTCAATGCCACCATTTATAGACATGTATGGTAATAGTGATGTAGAAGCAGCAGTAAAAGCTATTGATACTGAACGAATTAAATGGAAAAAAGATCTTGAACCTGAACAATATCAATTAAGAATATCACAGCATCCTAAAAATATAGCTGAAGCATTTGACTTTAGAAATGTATCTAAATTTCCAATTAATTTAGTAGCTGCTCAAAAAAGAAGAATTGAAGATAAAGAATACCCATATCATTTTATTGAATTAACTAAAACTCTTGAAGGTGGAATAGAAGACAAGTTAACTAATAAGTTACCTATTTTAGAATTTCCAATTACAAAAAATACAGAAGATAAAACAGGTACTATTATTGTTTGGGAAAAACCAGATTTAAATGCAGAATGGGGAACTTATTATGCATCTATTGACCCAGTATCAGAAGGTAAAACAACTACAAGTGAATCGCTTTGTTCTATCTATGTTTATAAAAATCCAATTGAGGTAACTAAAATTAATGGAGAAACTGTTACTAATTATACAGAATCTGATAAAATAGTATGTGCATGGTGCGGAAGATTTGATGATATTAATAAAACCCATGAAAGATTAGAACTTATTATTGAATGGTATAATGCATGGACTATAGTAGAGAATAATATATCTCACTTTATTAACCATATGATTCAAAAAAAGAAACAAAAGTATTTAGTACCTAAGAATCAAATTTTATTTTTAAAAGATCTTGGTTCTAATACTAACGTGTTTCAAGACTATGGCTGGAAAAATACAGGTACCTTGTTTAAAAGTCACATGTTAAGTTATTTAATAGAATTTCTTAAAGAAGAGATTTATCATGAAACCAAAGATGATGGGACTATAGTTAAAACTACATATGGAGTAGAAAGAATTCCTGATATTATGGCTTTTGTAGAAATGGAGAACTATGGAGATGGTGTAAACGTAGATAGATTAGTATCTTTAGCAGCTCTTATATCCTTTGCTAAAGTACAACAAGCTAACAGAGGATATAAGAAGAGAGTAGACAATATAGGCTCTAAAGATTTGCATAAGTCAAATAATTTGTATAAATTAGTTACAAGCCCTTTTCGGCATATTGGACAAAAGAATTTTAATTCTAAAATAAGACCACCTAGATCACCATTTAAAAATATAAAATAATATGGAAGTTTTTAATGCCCTAGATCTTAAATCTGGAAAAAAAGCAAAGCTTAATAGAATGGGTTCTTTAACTCAGCCATTACAGTTTATCCCTAGATCTGATAAAGATATAAACTGGAGTGCTTGGAACTTAGATTGGTTAGAATGGAATGGTATTAAACAACTTGGTAGAAATGCAAGAAGATTAATGAAAAACTATAAGCTTGCAAAAGGTATTATAGATAAAACAGATTATTTAGTAGAAGAAAACAATGAAAATAGAGAGTTATTAGAAACATTAACTCAAGAAGATGTAAGCGCATTAGAACTTAAATTTTATCCTATTATTCCCAATGTAATTAATGTAATGGTTAGTGAGTTTGCTAAAAGAAACACTAAAGTTACATTTAGATCTACTGATGAATTTTCATATAATGAACAATTAGAACAAAAGAGACAAGCAATTGAAGAAGTACTTTTAGGTCAAGCAGAGCAAAAAATGCTCATGAAAATGATTGAAATGGGAATGGATCCTAATGATCCTGAAGTTCAAGAAAAAATGAAAGAAGAAACTTCTCCAGAAAAACTTAAAACTTTACCTGAAATTCAAGAGTATTTTGTAAAGGATTATAGAAGTATGGCAGAACAGTGGGCTTCTCATCAAATGCAAGTTGATGAAGATAGGTTTAAAATGGATGAACTTGAAGAACGTGCATTTCGCGAAATGCTTATTACAGATAGAGAGTTTTGGCATTTTAAAATGTTAGATGATGATTATGACATTGAACTTTGGAATCCAGTATTGACTTTTTATCATAAGTCACCTGAAGTAAGATATATATCACAAGGTAATTGGGTAGGTAAAATTGAAATGATGACTATTGCAGATGTCATTGATAAGTATGGGTATATGATGACTCAAGAACAACTTGAATCACTTGAAGTACTTTATCCTGTTAGATCTGCAGGTTATCCACTTCAAGGATATCAAAATGATGGTACATATTATGATGCTACACGATCCCATGATTGGAATACAAACATGCCTTCATTAGCATATAGACAGTATACTTCTATGTGGCAAAATTCAGTAAATGGAGGAGATATTGTTGCTTATTTAAATAGTCAAACAGAAGATTTTACTGATATAGGAATGTCTTTCTTGTTAAGAACAACAACAGCATATTGGAAATCTCAAAGAAAAATAGGTTCACTTACAAAAATAACAGAAGAAGGTGAGGTTATTGTAGATATTGTAGATGAAGACTATAAAATTACAGATAAACCTATATATAACACAGCTCTATTTAAAAACAAAACAAAAGATAATTTGATTTTTGGAGAACATCTTGAATGGATTTGGATTAATGAAGTTTGGGGAGGTGTTAAAATAGGACCTAATCAACCAAGTTTTTGGGGAATGAATAATCCTGGAGGTGTAAGTCCTATGTATTTAGGTGTAGGCCAAAACAAAGTAGGTAGACTTAAATTTCAATTTAAAGGAGATAATTCACTTTATGGATGTAAACTTCCGGTAGAAGGTGCAGTATTTTCTGATAGAAATACAAGATCAACTGCTATGGTGGATTTAATGAAACCATTTCAAATTGGTTATAATATTGTCAACAATCAAATTGCTGACATTCTTGTGGATGAGTTGGGTACAGTAATTATGTTGGATCAGAATGCTCTACCCCGCCATTCACTTGGAGAAGATTGGGGAAAAAATAATCTTGCTAAAGCTTATGTAGCAATGAAGAATTTCCAAATGCTTCCACTTGATACATCTATTACTAATACAGAAAATGCCCTTAATTTTCAGCATTTTCAAGTAATGAACTTAGAACAAACACAACGTATGTTATCTAGAGTTCAATTAGCTAGTTATTTTAAACAACAATGTTTTGAAGTTATAGGTATAACACCTCAAAGACTTGGTCAACAGATTGGACAAACTAATACAGCTACAGGAATAGAACAGGCTGTTGCTGGTTCTTATGCTCAAACAGAAACTTATTTCATACAACATTCTGATTACTTAATGCCACGAGTTCATCAAATGAGAACTGATTTAGCTCAGTATTATCACTCTACTAAACCATCTCAAAGACTTCAATACATGACAGCTAATGATGAAAAGGTAAACTTTGAAATCAATGGTACAGATTTAATGTTGAGAGACATTAATGTTTTTTGTACAACTAAAGCTAGTCATAGAGATATGTTAGAAAAAATGAAACAACTTGCTGTAAGTAACAATACATCAGGAGCTAGTATTTATGATCTTGGTACTATTATGGGAGCAGAATCATTAGCAGAACTTACACATGTACTTAAACAAACTGAAGCAAAAGCTACAGCTCAACGTCAAGAACAAATGCAACATGAGCAACAAATGCAAGAGTCTGAAAATGCTCAAAAAACAAAAGAAAAACAAATGGAGCTTGATGCTGATATGCTTGAGAATGAAAAGAATCGCAGAAGAGATTTACTTGTAGCTGAAATTAAAGCTTCAGGTTATGGAGCTATGCAAGATATGAATCAAAATCAAGAAAGTGATTTTGTAGATCAAATGAATACTCTTAGAAAAACAGATGAGTTTCAACAAACAATGGGTTTAAAACAAACTATTCAGACTTCTAAAGAACAAACTAGTAGAGAAAAGCTTAATATTGAAAGAGAAAAGATTCAAGCACAAAGAGATATGAAACAAACAGATCTCACAATTGCTAAAGAAAACAAAAATCGCTTTGATAATAAGAAAAATGATAAAAAGAAAAAGTGATTATAGCTATATAATGCGAAAAATTTTTTATCAACATAAACTTTATATGTTTATTTATATAAATTTGTGTATATTATAATTAGTATTAGAATCAATTAATAAACCAAGCATATGACTGATACACAGAACAAAACAGAAACTACTACTGTACAAGAAGTAGAGATGGACCTAAATGATATCTTAGGTACACCAGGAGCAGAAAACATAATGCTACCTGAAGAAAAGAAATCAACTGTATTTACCTCAAAAAAGGTAGATACATCGTTCCTTGACAAAGAAGATGACGAGTCTTCTAATGATGATAAACCTTCAAGACCAGAAGTGGCTATTGAGGCTCTTAATGATATTGTTAATGATGATACTGAATCAGAAGATTCTGAAACTTCTACAACAAATACAGGAAGACCAAAAGTATCTAAAAATGGTATGATTGAGTTTACTAAAAAACTTATTGAAAAAGGACAAATAGTTCCTTTTGATGATGATAAGTCTATAGATAAATACAGTATACAAGATTTTGAAGAATTGTTTGAAGCAAACATGTCTGACAAAGAAAGAAAAATTAGAGAACAAACTCCGGTTGAATTCTTTGATGCCTTACCTCAAGAACTACAATATGCAGCTAAATATGTTGCTGATGGTGGACAAGATTTAAAAGGTCTTTTTAGAACACTTGCGCAAGTAGAAGAAGTAGTAAATCTAGATCCTTCTACAGAAGAAGGTCAAGAAACAATTGTAAGATCTTATCTACAAGCTACTAACTACGGTAATAGTGAAGACATTGAAGAAGAGATTGATGGTTGGAAAGACAGAGGTGATTTAGAATCTAAAGCAAATAAATTTAAACCTAAGTTAGATGCAATGCAAGATCAAATTATTGCTCAAAAACTGCAACAACAAGAAGGTTTACGTAAACAACAAGATGTTCAAGCTAAAGCTTACATGGATAATGTGTATAATGTACTTCAACCAGGTGAGATTAATGGAATCAAACTTGATAAAAAAACACAAAGCATGCTTTATACAGGATTAGTTCAACCTAACTATCCTTCTGTAAGTGGAAGAGCAACTAATATGTTAGGTCATTTGTTAGAAAAATATCAATATGTAGAACCTAGACATGATTTAATTGCTGAAGCTCTTTGGTTACTTGCTGATCCTGAAGGATATAAAGCTAAAGTAAGAGACAATGCAGTTAAAGATACAGTAGCAAAAACAGTAAGACAACTTAAAACAGAACAATCAAATAGAGTATCATCAACAGTAACATCAGATGGCGATGAAGATTCAACAAAAAAATCATCAGGACCAAAATTACAAAGAGCACAACAATCATTTTTTAAAAGATAATTCAAACAACAATTAATAATTAATAACTAAAACAAAAACAAAAATGGCAACTCCAGTATTAAATAATGGTATTTTTCTGCGCGATACCAATTATGAAGCATCATCCCATGTAGATTCTTATCACTTGGTAAACATGCTAAAAAATGCAGAACCAATGGATTTAGGTCCAGTAGACATTTGGGCTATGGCTCAAAAAGTTGAAATGCCTTTATACCAGTTATCTTCTTTTGGTGGTAAAAATATCATCATGGTTGATAATGCACGAGGTGAGTACAAATGGCAAACCCCTATTTCTCAGGAGCTTCCGTACATCATTGAAGACATCGAACCTACTAATGTAACTAAAGGTATTGATGGTACAACTTTTAAAATTAAAATTAACCGTAGAGAATTTGGTCATGGTGATATCATCACTTATGATAAGTACAACGGTTGTGAGATGTACATTACTGTAGATGATATCCTTCCAATTGGAGATGGTTTTATTTACACAGTACAACTTGTAAACAATGACAACTACAAATTCTTGGATAACAAGTATCTTTCTAACGGTACAAAAATCTTCAGAAAAGGTTCTGCAAGAGGTGAGTATGGTGAAAGATTCTCTGATGTTATGACACGTTCAGGTTTCCGTGAATTCTACAATTTCGTAGGTGGAGCAGAAGCACACGTACATTACTCAGTATCTTCAAGAGCTGATCTTATGATCAAAGGTGGTCTTAATGCAGATGGAACAGTTCCTGTAACTGAAATCTGGAGAAACTTTGATAAACAAATGGATCCTTCTATCACAAAGATTGAAGATATGGTTTCTGTAATGGGTAAAGATTATGTAAAGAAAGCTGTTGCTAATGGTACACTTACACGTACTTTTATGACAACAATGGAATCTGCACATCTTACCAAAGTTGCAACTGACATTGAGACTTACTTGATGTGGGGACATGGTGGAAGAATTAAACAAGATGGTCCAGATGATATGCGTTTATCAGTGGGTCTTTGGAAACAACTTGATAACTCTTTCAAACGTGTTTATAACAAAAGCAACTTTACACTTGAATTATTCCGTGGTGAGCTTTACAACTTCTATGCAGGTCGTATTGAGTTCCAAGGTCCAGATCCTAAGAGACAACTTATTGTTCAAACAGGTATGGGTGGAATGAGAATGGTTAACCAAGCTATCAAACAAGAAGCAGTTAACTCAGGTCTTGTTCTTCAAGCAGCTGAAAATGCTGGTATTGGTGCAATCACAGGTAAAAATGCAATGGATCTTAACTTTGGATTCTCATTCACAAGTTATGTAATTCCTTTCCTTGCAAATGTGAAATTTGTACTTAATCCTGCATTTGATAACTTGCATACAAATGACATTGAAAACCCTATCATTGATGGTAACCCATTGTCTTCTTATAGCTTTGTTATCTTTGATATCACAGATACCGGAAATGATAACATCTTTATGTTGAAATTATCTTGGGATAATCAACTAAAATGGTGGTACCAAAATGGTACAATGGATTACATGGGTCGTTCACAAGGATTCCAGTCTTCTGGAAACTTTAATGGATACCGTGTAATGATGACACAAACAATGCCTGCAATTTGGGTAAAAGATCCTACCAAAGTGTTAAAGATTGTAATGCGCAATCCTATCACTGGAGGTTCATTCTAAATTAAATAATGATAAGGAAGAGAAAGTTAAATACTTTCTCTTCCAAATTCATTACTTTTATAATTAATTACTAACTAAAACCAAAACCAAAATGAGTTACACAGTAGTAGAATTACCTACCCTGAAATCAGGGAATGTATCAATTAAACCTTATTTCGATTCACAAATGTCAAATTTGGGATTAGAAAAATATGGTATGGCTTTGCATGATGGAGTTTTTCATGAAGAACAACTTGCATGCATTGAACAAAATGGAATTAAGCGTTATGTCACAGGTCTAAATGAATTTGCACCTGATGTCAAAATGATTAAAGATCCAGAAGCAAAAGAAGCAAAAATTAAAGAAATTAGAACAGTTGTTTCTCAATTAGAAAGAGATCTTGGTGCAAATCTTGTAGAACCTGATGATGCAGAATTTTGGAATAAAATTAAATTATTAGCTCCTAATAATTATGAATTTTGGAATAGAATTACAATTCGTTGTGGTAATCAACCAATATATTTAGATCCTGTTACAGATCCATATGCATTAATTAAACTATATGCTATTGAAGCTGGTGGATTTTCTATTCTTGCAAAAAGTTATGAAGATGCAAGAGCTAGAGCAGTTCCACCTAAATTTTATCTTGACAAATTAATAGATACAGTATCAACAAAAACTGAAGTTAAAAAGCTTAAAAACAAAGCTCTTTCTGAGCTACAAAAATTATTTGATAAAAATACAAATAAACTTTTTTATGTAGCAAAAGTTGTTGATGGACACAGCACACAATATAAAAAATCTACACCTAATGATATTATCTATGATAACATGGATAAATTTATTAATGGAGAAGGTGTAGAAACAAACCATAAAAGAGCAGCTCAATCTTTCTTAGATGCAGCAGCTTTAGATATGGAAACACTTAAAATTAAAACACTTATTAAAGATGCAACTTTTTATAAATTCATTGCACCTAAAGTAGATGGTTTTATATATCATATTGATACATCAATTATGATGGGTAGAAACCCTTCTGATTGTTTAGAGTTTTTACGTAATCCTTTAAATGAATCAGTTTTAATTAGTATTACTAAAGGTGTTGAAAAATTCTGGAATCAATAAATAATTATAAAACTTAAATAAAATGAAAAAAACAATGAAAAAATATCAAACTGGTGGACCAACACCTCCTGCATCTAGAGTGCAAAGAAAAATGGAAAAAAAAGCTTATATATCTTCTGAAAAAGCTAAAAGAGCTGCAACAAAAGATAGTATTTTAACAACAAAAAAAGATAATAGAGCAACAAGAGCAGCTGATGTTATAGCTTCTGTTGGTTCAGGAAAAGGTCCAAAATCTGTTTCTACTTCTAATTCTACTTCTACTACCAATATTGATAAATCAAATAGTGGTAATTCATCAGCAGGTGGTGGTATGGGTGGAAGTGGTGGAAGTGGTGGAAGAAGTGGTTCTTCTTCAACTTCTGGTTCTTCTTCAACATCTGATGCATCAACAAAAAGAAATGTTGGAAATACTAAGATTAAAGATAGTGGAAATACTAAAATTAAAAATAGTGGAAATACAAAAGAATCTACTAACATAAATCAAAATAGTGGAAATAAAACAAAAACTACAAATACAAAATCCACAAGAGTTAGTGTTACTCCATATAAATATGGTGGGGTTACTAAAAAAAAGAAGTAATAACTAAAAAGAACTCTTAGAAATCCAAAAGGAAACTAAGAGTTCTTATTTATTAAATGTTTAACTTAATATATTATACTATGAAAAATGAATCTAAATGCTTAAATCCTTATCCTGTAGTAGTAACAAACCCTACTCCATATAAAGGTGGTATGAATACATACCCAGTTGTTGTAACTAATCCAACTCCATATAAAGGTGGATTAAATATAGCTGCTTGTGATATTAAAGTTAAATAATAATAATCATGAAAAAGACAACTAAAATTAGCCCATTAAAAACATTTAATGATGCTTATGCGGCTAGAGTAAAAAAATTTAATGATGGTGGTTCTACTGTAGGTGTTATAAATAATTATAACAGCCCAAAACCTAAATATGGAAAACCAGGTACTTCTTATATGGCAACTACTCCAGCACCAGCTTTTCAAACAGGTGGTGTTACTAAACCAATTCCGCCAGCACCTGTTAAAGCACCTGTAATAGTAAATGAACCTTTTAAAAATCAAGTACAAAATAAACCGTATATTACTGATGCAAAAGGAAAACAAATTTATTTTTCTAAAACTGGTGCTAAAACATATAATCCAACTTCTAAAAAAGGTGGGTCAACTAAATCTAAAAAAAAATAGTTATGAAAAAGAAAAAAGGTGGAATGGCAGCTTTTGAAAAATCTGCTTATGATAAAAAAATGGATGCTAATGGAACTCATGGTAAAGAGGGTTCTTCTAAAGATATGAAAGCTGATAAAATTGCTGCAAAAAAATTAGGTTATATGAAAAAAGGTGGAGCAACTAAAGCTAAAAAGAAATAGGCATGCCTGTTAAAAAAGATAAAAATTGGATACAAAAAGCAGTGAATCCTAAACATAAAGGCTTTTGTACACCAATGTCTAAACCAACATGCACACCAAAACGTAAAGCTTTGGCTAGGACATTTAAGAAAATGGCTAATAAAAAATAATACTATGGCTACTCTAAGACCTTATGCTTTAAAAAATCCAAAAACAGATACTGTTGTACCTGGTACTTTAATTCTTTCTAGTATTAAACCTGTATCAGGAGATTGGTTTCCTGTTGTTGAAGGTATAGAAAGAAATGTTACTAATCCAGTATCTTATGATAATACTGTTAAAATAACATATCCTTCTTGTATAAATTCACAAAGGTTTGGAGATTATGCAAAAGCTTTTATACAAGCTAAAGGTTATACTCCTGATAATATAGTATTATCTGAATCAATTTGTTCAGATGATATTGATGGTCCTATATATGCTGATATAAAAAATATTGGTCAAACTCCTGCATCACAAAATGATTTTTTAGGTCCTTTTATGTCAGGAGGTTTATCTGGATATCCTCATACAGGAATATTAGGTATTCAAGCTTGGGGATCTCATATAACAAGTACAACAAGTGGTGCATTATTTTTTATTAACACTCCTCATATTGGTATTTCTCAAGTAGGAAATGTAGGTAGAGTTTGGAGAAGAGGTAAGACTCAAGCTCAATCTTTAACAGATAATACTTGTGGTGCAGTTGCTACAGCAGTTGCTTGGGTTGCTGCTAATGGAAGTGCTCCAGTTGTTGCTAGTTTTCCAAATGATTATCAAAATTATCAATTGTGTGCTATACTGTTTCCATTTAAAGCAGCTCTTGCAGCTTTAACAACTTATGGTGCTAAAATGGTTTATGCTACTGAAAAAATAAGATTATCTGCAGATACTTTTTTAACAGGTGCATCAGGAATTATTGCTGCTAATGTTGGCGCAGGTATAGATGTATTTTATTGTTCAGGAACATTTATTAATACAGATGATGGATACAATGCTTACATTAATGTTACATCATTTAAAAAATATAATAGTGTTGGTGGATGGGTAGATTTAACTACATCATTTTTAGCAGGTTTATAAAATAAAAAATTATGGCAAAGACAGCAGCTTGGACTAGAAAAGAAGGTAAAGATCCTAAAGGTGGATTAAATGCAAAAGGAGTAGCTTCATATAGAGCAGCTAATCCTGGTAGTAAACTTCAGACAGCAGTAACTACTAAACCATCTAAGTTAAAAGCAGGAAGTAAAGATGCTAATAGAAGAAAAAGTTTTTGTGCAAGAATGTCTGGTATGCCAGGTCCTGCTAAAAAACCAAATGGAGAACCTACAAGAAAAACTCTTGCTTTAAGAAAATGGAATTGTTAATTTAAAAAAAATAATAATGGCAATTAAAAAAACAACTACAGCAAAATCAACACCAACTAAGAAATCTTCTTCAATTGGTATTTCTATTTTAGGTGGAAATAATAAAGCTGAAATGAAAAAATGGGAAATTGAATCTGCTATGAATACATTAAAAAGAGCAGAAGAAATTAAAACAAATTCAAAAATGATGACTGATATTAAAAAACTTGCAAATGAACAAGTTAAAATGTTAAATAAATTTACAAGTAATCTTAAATAAACACAATAAAAAATAATATGAAAAAGTTAATGTTATTATTATTATTAGTATCTAATTTAATACATGCACAAAATCATGCACTTTATCTTTATAAAGGTAAGTTTGCATTATGTGCAGCATCATCTGCTGTACCTACAGGCAATTTAATTAAAGTTCAAGGTAAAACATTTATAGAAGGATGTACTGTATGTCCAGTTTTAAATGGTCCATCTATTGGAAATTCTTTTTTAGTTCCTAATCCATCTGTATCTCCTGATGGAACTGACAGTACAGTGTGGTCTTTTTTTTGGTATTCTGATTCACTTCCACAAGCACCAACATGGAAAACCTTACCTACCATAAATAGATCTTTTATAGTATCAGATACACTTGGTGGAGGAATGAGTAATATGTTTTGTATGCCATGTAAAGTTTGGAAAGAAGTCAATGGGGTAACTTTAGTTAAATGTTATGGTCCACTTAATGAAGCAGCAATACCTTTAAAAAAAGCTTTAAGAGTTCATAAAGGACAAACATCAATTACACAAGCTCCCGTAGGAGCACCGTATCCAGTAGGAACAATTATACCTGTAAAAAATTAATCATGGCTATAGTAAACGCAGGTAATGAAAAACACAGAATTTATAAAAAAACTAATAAAATTGGTAAAGGTAAACCTGGTGATATAATGGTAAATCATCCTACTAAAGATAAAGGTATGTGGGATACTATAGATTTAACTAAAAAAGCTGGGGCTAAAACAATAAAACAAGGTATTGCAGCAACAAAAAAATGGCATAAAGAAAATCCTTATTCAAAAATTAAAAAAAAATAACATGGCTAAGAAATGTATGAAATGTGGTGGTGCAATGAAAAAAACAGGTGGAACTGTGCAATCTAATTTTAAAGCTGTTCAATCAAAAGCACTTGCTAATGCAGCTAAATTAAAAAAAAGTAAAGGTAAATAATGGATAATGCTACTATACAGCTTAAAATTAAGCAAAGATTAAACAAACTTGCAAGCAATGACTATGATAACATAGAATGTTGGCAAATTGTTGAGGCTTTTAATAAAGGTCAAGTTGATTGGTGTCGTAGAAATCTTCATGGGCTTAATATTGTTAAAGAAGGAGATGAACAATCTACTAGTAGAATTGATGATCTTCAGGTATTACTTGTAGAATCTACTGCAACACTTGTAGATAGATTAACCTATTATGAAACATCAGTTAATATTCCTGTTGAGTATTTAAGATTTAAAAGATTATCTGCAGATGCTACAAATGATTGTTGTTCAAAACCAAGACCATTAGTTATATTTTTAGCAGAACAAGGCAATGTTGACCTATTATTAAGAGATGTAAACAAGAAACCTAATTTTGAATGGGGTGAAACCTTTGCTACTTTTATGGGAAATAAGATACAAATCTACACAAATGGTGACTTTGTTGTTGGTAACCTATCTTTTACCTATTATAGACAACCTGTAAAAATTCAAATTTTAAATTGTGTTGATCCTTATACTCAATTAACATCTACATCTAATGTATTATGTGAATTTAAAGATGATTTAGTAGAGCTTTTGATAGATGAAGCAGTTAAAATCATAGCTGGGGATATAGAATCACAAATTCAAATGCAAAGAGCTGCATCAGCTATAGAACAAAATAATTAAAAATAAAATGGAACAAAGATTTTTAAAAAGAGATGGTGGTTCACCATTTAAACAGACTGCTCCTATAACAGGATCAGTTGATACAATGACAGCTGCATGTGTGTCTGAATTAATGAATGCTGCAACTGCCATCCACAAATTGCACCTAAAGGTAACTGGTGCCGGGTCTTATGCTGCCCATAAAGCATTGAATGAATTATATGATGCCTTACCTGGCCATGCTGATGATTTAGCTGAAGGGTATCAAGGTGCATCTGAGAAGTTACTTGTTTACAAGGAAGCTTCACCAAGAACCTTAAATACAGTAGCAGAAGCTATTGATTATTTAAGAGAAATGGTTGAGATGGTAACTGGCCTACAAGCTAAGATGCCTTACTCAGAAATTGTAAATGACTTAGATACTATTAAGTCAACATTAAACTCAGGTAAGTATAAACTAATTTTCTTAAAATAAATTTGGAAAAAAGGTTTTAATTACATATATTAGTATAACTATTTATTTATAAACAACCTAAAACAAAAAAAACATGGCTTATTTTAATCACGCGTTTACAAAACGTTTTTTGGGTACAGGAACTACCTTAGCTCCTTCTGTCCCTAGTACTACTAATCCAGATACCGCTGATGGGTATCTTATTACTCCTGGTGTTGCAAGTTCTTATCTTGCTACAATGGGACCTGGTTATTTTGGTCTATTTGATGCAACTTCTTATTTGAGTGTTAATCCGGATACAACACCTATTACTGGATGTTGTCCTCTCATTCTTGCAAGTGCATCACTTTATCAAAAAGATAAAATTAGTCCTTTTATCGGTGGATATCAGGAAACTAATAAATCTAAGTACATTAATCCTAAATATGTACGTGATTTCTACAGAGTAGATCCTTGTACACCAGAACAATCTATTGTATCAATTGGTAATACACCATCTACTGGTTCAGGTGTTGCAACAGTTGGTGCATTTGCAGCTGGTACAGCTGGTTCATGGCCTGTTACAGGTTTAATTTATACACTTGTAGTTGCTACTACAGGTGGAACAGGAACTGGTGCTACTTTATTAATAACAATTAGTGCTTTAGGTACTGCAACTGCAGCAACTTTGGTTGGTGCAGGTATTAACTATACTGTAGGAGATTTTCTTACAGCTGTAGGTGGTGGTGGTAATACTATAGTTACTGTAGTAACAATTGCAGCTGCTTTAGATCCTAATCATTTTCAAGGTGCAACAACTGCTTCTACATGTTGTTTTGAATTCTATTGTGGTGAAACTTATTATCTACGTGTAGATATTAAAGGTTCTCCTGCATTAAGATTCTTAAATCACCAATCTTATCATACAGTTGATGCTTACACTGGTTGTTGCCCAACTCCAACACCTACTCTTGTAGATTCTACATTAGTAATGATTTCTTGGGCTAATGAATTAGTAAATAGTGATTACACTAAATACTTAATTCTTCCAGTAGTATTTGACGAAACAGGTCTTGCATGGTATGCTCCTGATACTACAGTTGATCCTTATACAGGAGCTGCTATAACTTCAGCTCAATGGTGGACAGCATATGTATCTCCTGGTCATATAGTTGGTGCTTGCGCAGGTATGCGTCTATTTGGTGCTTATGTAGAAACTAAATTTGGAGATTGTTCTTTTCAAGTAACAGACTTCTTTGAAAAAGAAATAGTATCTATTTTTGCTTCTATGGTTGACTACAACGGAGATCCATGTGTATTTGAAGGAATTTGTGTTTATAATGACTGCAAAGGACTTCAAGGAATGGGATTTGGTGAGCAAGTTCTTCGTGACTTGATCTTATCTGAGTCTTATTTACAGAATTATTTCTCAAGTGATATTCGTATCAGAGAAATAACACAAGGTTCTGATATCTTAGCTGCAGTTAACAGAAATGCACTGTATACAAGATATTACCTTCTTCACTCTGTACCACGTTTCAATAACCCAACTGGTGTATTTGATAATGATCAATACTTACTTGAAGTTATTACAAATACTTCAAATAATCTTTTTGAAAATGATGTAACTACATGGTTAGAAGGTTGTGGAAATGGATGTTCAGTGTTGAAAACTTATGATTGCACACCTTGTGTTGTAACAAACAACTAAGTTTTTTAATTGTAATTTAAGATGGAGAGAGAATAAAATCTCTCTCCATTTTTTTTAATCTTATATTTGTAACATAATGGCACAACATATCTTATCTTTAGATGTACCAGATACCATGAACTTGGGTATCTTAAGAATTGTAGACACTAGTGTTTATAATACTTTAATGCCTGTTACATGTCCTTTGTTAGAAGTAACATTACCTGGATTTACTTATTCAGTTCAGTTTACTGATCCTGTTATTTTACCTGGTTTTATAGTAAATCTAACAGCATGTGATTTTGGTATACAAACTGCTCAATGTGGTACAGTACTTAATAACTTATCAGATGGTGTATACATTATTAAATATAGTGTTTCACCTAATGAAATAGTATATGTAGAATATAACCACTTAAGAATTACTGCAGCTATGCACAGATACCAATCTATCTTATGTGAATTAGATATTAGTACTTGTGCACCTCCACCACAGGTTCAACAAAAACTTAATCAACTTAATCTAATTAACATGTATTTAGAAGCTGCTAAAGCTAAAGTTGAATTTTGTCATGAACCACTAGAAGGTATGCAACTTTTTAATTATGCAGTTTTGTTACTTAATAAAATGGAATGTAGAACTTGTAAATAAACCAAACCAATAAACCAATGAATTGTACAAATTGTCAAACCAAAATGAGTTGTGGATGTCAAAAAAGAGTAGCTACAAATGGAGTTTCAACATGTAGTAGTTGTTTAGCAAAATATGAAGCTAAACTTAAAACTTTAAGGGCAAGTAATCCACAAAATATTAATATTACTAGTGTAACTTATAATTCTGCAAAAAAGTAATAAATGGCTACTACAACATATCATGTTGGTGAACAAGGATTTGTAAGAAAACTTATAAATAACACTGGTCCTTGGATTGATGTAAGTCCTTCATATATAATAGGTCGTCAATTACCTACTCTTAGGGATGTAATGACAGATCCTAATGATCCAGATAAGGTATTTGTAGTTGGTGAAACTCATTATTCTCCTACTATTCCACCTAATCCACCTAATCCTGCTTCTTCTTTAGGTATTTGGGTATCAAGCGATGGTGGTACAACTTGGAATATTCCAACTGGAAATTATCTTGATAACATAGATGTAAATAGATGGGAAGTATGGTGTATAGATTCAAATAACATAGTTGTTTCAGGAGATACGGGTGTAAATTGTTATAGTACAGATGGTGGTGTTACGTTTACATTAATGATTTCAGTTCAACCAGTGCCAACATTATCATCATTGGCACCATTACCACCATTAGTAGGCCCTCTTACATCTGAAAATAGTTTTTCTATTCATTTTCTTACAGCATTAGGCGTTGGAGTAGTAGGTGGTAAGAATTATATTTTTAAAACTACTGATGGTGGAGTAATAACTGGATATGGTTGGGTTGCTTATTCAATAATACTTCCTGGAAATTTGTTACCTGGTAGAATAAATGGTATTCATATTTCAGCTGATGAACAAACCATAATAGCAAATGGAGAAAATTATTTAGTTAGATCTATAGATGCTGGAGTTACATGGTCTATAGTGTATGCATGGGTAGGAGGTGGTGTAGCAATGAGTAAATCATCTGGTTTACATTTAACTTGGAAAAATGATAATGAACTTTGGGCAACAGGTACAAATAATTTAATTATTAATACTACAGACGCATTTAGTACTTTTGCTTTTGTTCAACCATTTGTTCTTACTATTCCACTACCTACTACTCCACCAACACCACCAGGAAGAAATGTACAAGCTGCTCATTTTTATTTGTCACAAGAAGGATATACAAGCAGAGGTTTAGATGAATTTTATACTATAGATGGTGGATATACTTTAGTATCAAGTGAAACAGCACCATTTTATATTCAAGCTGTATGGACACACTTTACTCAACCAGCTTGTTATAGATTAACTAGTTGTATTGATAATACTTGTTTTATTGTAGTTGATAATCCCGAATTAGATATACATGTTGGGGATTCTGTTAAGTTATGTAGTCTAATAGATTTAGCTTGTCTTAATGATCCAGCTTCTCCTTGTAGAACTTGGTGTGAAGCTGAAGTATGTCCTTGTTTTATAATTACTATTGATTTAGAATGTGATGATGTTATTACTATTGATCTTACAGATGCAGTATATTTTCAAGATACTATAGATACTTCAGCATGTGATGAATGTTTACCTAAAGCTTATTTGTTTACAGATTGTGCTGATATAGAAGCTCCTTTTACTACAACAACAGATTTTAGTGCTTATTTAGGTTCAATAGTAAATTTAAGTAATTGTGGTGATACATGTTGGGAAGTAAGTATAGTGTATTCTTATCCTACCTTAGCTCCACTTCTTAGTGTTGTAACTAAAGAATACCAAACATGTTTAGAATGTTTGCCTATTGTTCCACTTTATGTACCTATTAACTTAATTAAAAGAAAAGTAAAACCAGGGTATGATACACCGGGATGTTCTACAGAATACACTGAAAGAATATCATGTAAATTTGCTGAACAGGTGTATGATGAGATGGTTAAAAAAAGATATGGTATTACAATATGTTGTGAATATGATATTAATTATTGGAGTATTAAGAAACAAATCTTAAACCTTAAAGGAATATATGATGCAGATCCTGTATTACTTGATATACCTTGTACTTGTTTTTTAATTACTCAAACTGCAGGAACTACAATTTATTCATATGTATTGTGTGATGGAGCATTAACTTCATTAACTTTAACTGTTGGTGATGAACCTACATATGTATGTACAAAGTATGCACCTTGTGTTACATCAAGTACTTTAGGTGCTACTTATACTATTGTTAATTCTTTAACAGAGTGCACAATAAATGATGACTGTAATCAAAGATAAATTTGAAAAAGAGATAAAAGTTTTGTATATTAATATGTTCGAAGATAACACTTTGAATAAAAAATCAATAAGATGAAGCCATTAAATAATGACAATACTTCATGTAATCCAATATCCTCAAATTGTGTAATTTGGCAAGGACCTGATATTGAGTGTATTAAACTCTGTAAAGGAGATACCATAAGTGATGTAGTATTCAAATTAGCTACAGAACTATGCACAATCATGGATGAATTAAAAATAACAAGTTATGATTTATCTTGTTTTAATATTGCTGGTTGTGATCCAAAAGATTTTCAAGCTTTATTACAATTTTTAATTAATAAAATTTGTGCATTAGAAAATTGTTGTGCTACAGTTGCAGAAAATGGAAGTAGCACTTCAAATGGTAGTGTTGCTGTTGTTCCTGTATCAGGAATAAATTGTCCTGATTGTATAACACCTATTGCTCCTGTGTTTTATTTTGTAGATGCTTATGGCAATGAAATAACCACTATGCAATTAAGTGATTATGTATATACTATAGGAACTAAAGTACAAGACGTTGTAGCTCAAGCAGGTATTGTTAATGAAGCTCTTGTAACTCAAAGTCTTAGAATTGGAGCAGTTGAAGATGAACCAGTACCAACATTTACTATTCCAACTGTAATTCCAACATGTGTACTTCCATCAGTTCCTACAGAAGTACAAATTGTAGTTACTGCTCTTGAACAAGAATTTTGTTTATTAGAAGGTGCTACAGGAACAGCATCAGAATTGTATGTAGCTATAAATCAACAATGTGCAGGTTTAGCATCATCTACAGTATTAGGACCAGGTGGTGGACCAATGAGTGCTATTTTAGGTTGGGTTAATCCTGTAAATAATTTAGCTGATAGTTTAAATAACATGTGGTTAACCATTTGTGATATTAGAGCTGCAATTCAAACTATTCAAGCTAACTGTTGTCCTAGTGGTTGTGATGGTATACTTCTTACAATACAAGCTGTAATAACAGCACCAACAACATTGACTATTTATATTACAGGTACTATACCTAGTGCGTTTACACAATGTAGTACATTAGGTACTACATTTATCATTAGTGATGCTCTTGGTGGTTCTACAACTCAGTTTATAGATGTTATATCTAATCTTAATAATGCTGCTGGAGTACCTATTGATTTAGGTGCAACACCAGTTAATCCTGCTAGTAACCTTACTATTGAAAGTACAATTTGTTTAATTGATTCTGCAACTGGTACTACATGTGAAACATGTGTTAGTGACTTTATCAATAATGAAGCATCATGTCCTACTATAACACTTACACCGGATATTACAAGTATAGCTTACTCATACTTTGTTCCTGTTGCTTCTGGTACTTACACTATTCAATTGTATAACAATGCTGGTACAGTATTGATTTCTCAAAATATTAATGCAGTTGTAGCTCCAGATACTATTACAGGAACCTTTACTGGACTTGTAGAGAATACACCTTATAGAGTACGATTAGTTATAACAATTGGATCATCAACTACAACATGTCCATTTACACCAGTAGTGACTTTACCAGGACCTTGTCCACCACCTTCTAGTGTAACTGCAGTAATTGTTGTTGTTTAAAAACTATAAAAAATGGCTTGTGCAACTTGTAATTGTCAAACAACACCTTGTGGATGCAGCGATGTAGGTTTAACTACACCACCTCCATGTTCTGTAAATACTGTATTTTGTCCTACACCTAATCCATGTGCTGAAGAATTTAGTGCAGCATGTATTATAGAAACAGGGCCTAATTTACTTCAAATAGTCGGTAGCGCTCTAAATATTATAGTCCCAACTGGAATACCTCAATCTCAAGTAAATCAGATTCTTTATGATATGATTATTAATGGTGTAAATACCGGTGGTTTAGTCTATCTTCATACTAATGGATTGATTACTTCTACTAGTATTCCACTTATTTGGAATGCAATTACTGGTGATACATCATATGACATATACATGAAACTTGCAGTAGATCCAGTTGCAAACTTTGCTGTAATAGCTACAGTTACAAACACCTATGCTACAGTTAGTAGTCTTGCATCAAATACAGCTTATGATTTTTATGTTGAAGGTGTGGCTACAACAACTAAATCACTTTATATTAGATTAACAACAACAGTTTAAAACCAAAAATTATGGCACTAGTTCCAGCAACAATAACAGTACTTTTTACAAGTAATTATACAGGAGACCATAGAGTTTGCTGGAAAGAATGTAGTGCTGTAGTTTATGATTGTACAACAATTGTAACATGTTTAGGTGGTGGAACAGGTTGTTCTACTACTATAAGTGTAACAGTAGATGATGAAGCTTGTGTAAATGCTTGTTTTGATGGATATGTACAAGCTGTTTGCGAAGCAGAATCATCAGTAGTTGGTAGAATAGCTTGGACAACAAGTTATGTACCTACCAATGCTTGTGAAAATATAGAATTTACATGTGCTGGAATGGGTGCATCTTGCCCTGCATTTGATATTCTTACAGATTTTGATTGTGGTGGTACTACAGTTGATATACCTGAAATGCAATTAGGTTCTGTATTTGGTATGTGTTATCCTCCTGGTACAGTTCTTGTTGCTCCACCATCTTATACGTTATCAACTGGAGCTACAACTTGTTGTGATTGTTATAGTGTTGAATTTATAGCACCTAGCGCGCCTGCGACTACAGGTATTTATTTTTATCAAGATTGTACAACTCAAACTTTTGTACAAGGAACACTTACTACAGGTGATCCAGCTGTAGTTGTTTGTGCAATAACAGGTTCAGAAGGTTTTGAATATAACAGTACTATAACAACAGTTATTGGTGCAGTTTGTCCTTAATTAATTCAGCCGTGATTTGTTGGTTTTTCATGGCTAACAAGCAGGAGCTCTGAGGAAACTTGGAGCTTTTTGCTTTATAACTTTTAAATGTTTATTTTTAACTTCTGAAAATTTTTTCGTATATTAATAAGTAGTATGAACTCTAATAACTATAAAAAACCAGATTTAAATGCAATTAGATATAGACCAGATGCATTAACTTTTTTAACAAACACATTATTTAAGGATTTTAAAACAAAATTCCCAGAATATAACAAAGTATCTAATAAAGATTTAAGTAAGATTATTAAAACTTTTAACACTAATATATGGAAAGAAGCAATAAAGTATAGAGATGGAATAGAATTACCTGAAGGATTAGGTTACATATTTATAGGTACTTGTTTACCACCAACTGGCAAAAACATAGATCAAGTCAAGTCAGTAAAATATGGTACACAACTTAAAAATACAAACTTAGCTTCAGATGGTTTTTTAGCCAAAATATTTTATAGCAGTTATGCTTCTAAATATAAATATGAATTTAGAAAATTATGGAAATTTAAAGGGTGTAGAAATTTTACAAGAAGTACATCTAAAGCTTATAGAGAAAATTGGAAATTATATGTACAAGTTGATAAAAATTTTAAGATTTCAGCACTTTATAAAAAAACACTTATTAAACAGTATTTAAACAAACAAAGCAAAAAGAAATTAGTTACATATAATGAATTTGATTTAGATTAAAAAGTATACCATGACAACTATAGGAGAAACAATATCAAGAGTTAGAAATACTATTAAAGGAGTTAGAGAAGATGCTTTTTTAACAGATAGGTATCTCTATAGTGTTATTCTTAAATATGCTAAATTATATATAAGAAGGCAAGATTCAGAGAATAAGATAATGAGATTTCAAAGTTTATTTGAAACCTTACCTTGTGTAGACCTTATAGATGTAGATAAAATAGAAGCTTGTTGTAGTGGCATTAAATCCAAGTGTATTATTAAAAGAACTAAAGATAGACTACCTTCAGTATTAGAAGGAGCTTATGGTCCTTTATTTAGAACTATTAGTTCTATTGATGGGTCAATTCAATGTTACAAAACATATCCTATAATTTATACTTATATGGCAAATACAACAACTTTTAAATATAATAATAATGCATATTATTGGTATTCAGATGGTTATCTTTATTTTCCTAATATCTTATGGGAATCAGTAAGAGTTGAAGGGCTTTGGGATGAAAGTATAAGTTATCTTAAATGTGATGGTGATGTGTGTAAACTAAGACAAGATGATCCTACTCACTTTCCAGATTATTTATTTGCAGAAATTGAAAAAGCTGTATTTGGTGATATTATGATTCTTGCTAAAATGCCTAATGAAAATTCTGAAGATAATCAAAGTATTTTAAGATCTTAAAAAATAGTACAATGAGTTATAATTATACATTGCGTTATCGCACATTTGATCAATTACTTAGTGATATACAAGTTGATTTTCAAAACTTGACACTACAGGATATGATTGAACCTCAACAACTTATAAAAGTTGCTAAAAGAGTTAACTATGATCTTGGTCTTAGAATTTTTAAAACTAAAGAAGTATTATTAGAAGTAGAAAAATTTAGAGTTAGATTACCAGATGATTTTTTTACTTTAAATTTTTCACTTATTTGTGATGAGGTTACAACATATACTACACCTAGTCAGGGTACATGGATAGAAGAAAGACCTATTATAACACCTTATCAAAGCACTCCTTCGGTTATTGATCCTTGTGTAGCTCCTACAGTTAATTGTCAGACTTGTAATAATACACCGTGTGGATGTCCTAAAGCTGCATGTTTAACTTGTAATACTTGTAATTCAAGTCCTTGTGGTTGTAATTCTGTTATAAATGTACCACCACATAGTCAAGAAAATCCATATGGTAGTTATTGTCAACAACCACGAACCTTTCTTAATTGTAAAGGTGATGCATATGAATTAGTACAAATTGTTAATTCTACACAACAAAATACATATAGGAGATTATTACCCATAAGATTATTACAAAACGCACAAAGTATTGATTGTGATTGTCCTAATCTATATTGGAATTCTGGAGCCACTGCTTGGATACAGGATAATTTTTTACATACCAACTTTGAATGTGGTAATGTATATATTAATTATCAAGGAATGTTAGATGACGGAAATGGTAACTTATTAGTACCAGATCACGACATGCTTAATGAGTATTATGAATATGCAGTTAAACAAAGAATACTTGAAAATTCATTAATGAATGATGATCCACAAGCTGTTGCTAAATTACAATTAGTAGAAACAAGATTAAGAGCTGCAAGAAACTATGCATTATCAATTGTAAATACTCCTAATTTTAGTGAAATGAAACAAGTATGGGAAATGAATAGAAAAGCTCAATATTCAAAGTATTACGATATGTTCAAGAGCTACTCACCAAATCAAAGAACTTTAAATTCATTTAGATACTAATGGCAAAGTCACAAAGTGGATCAACAAGTAGTAATGATGTTAAGCAGTTTGACGATAAGTTAAGTGAAGATGTAAATGATTTTCATTTACCAGATAATGTTTGGAGTCAAGCAAGAAATGCTATTAATAATTCTGTAACAGGAGATATTGGTAAACTTGGTAATGAACCATCTAATAAATATTGTGTAGAAGCTAAATATACTATTATAGGTGGTATTCATATTGATGCTGATATATGGGCTATATTTTCTACTAATGATACACTATCTACTTCTGAAATAGGTTTATTTAAAGAAACAGGATGTATCTACAAAACTATTATAGATGATCCTTGTCTTAATTTTAGCACTTTTAATTTAATTAGAGGTGTGTCAAAAGCATCTAGTGATTGCAATTATAAATTATATTGGGATGATGGTTTAAATCCATCTAGAGCTTTAGTAGTTGTTATAACAAATACTACTAACAATACTCCTGCTAATATATTTGATGATAATTTATATACAAATCAAAATAGTACTATTCCTTGGATTCAAACTTGTTTAGATTCTAATGGTAATTCACCAACTTCACCTAATTATCCACAAGGATGTATTACATGTACTAATACTCCAGCACTTAATTGTGAATTAATTAGACTTGCAAGACATATTCAAACTCCTTGTGTAAGTATAAAAAAAGGAGTTATAGGTGGTACACTTGCTAATGGTTCTTATTTTGCAGTAATTGCATATACAATATTTGGACAAAGAGTAACTGATTATTTTACTCCTTCTAATCTTGTACCATTATTTGATCATGATAATGTTGCCGGTAGTATTGATATAACAATTACTAATGCTGATACTACTTTTACTGAGTTTGAACTTGTTGTAGTAGCTACTATAAATAGTCAAACAATTGCTAAAAGAATAGGTTTATATAATATAACACAGACTCAAATTACATTAGATACAATTGATCCTACATTGAGTACTGTACCTATAGAACTTATATCTATAGAAACACCTGTAATTGAAAAAACAGATGCTATGTATAATGTAAATACATATCTTATACGTGTAGCACCAACAAGTAAATTTGATTTTAACTATCAACCACTTGCAAATCAGATCCGTACAAAATGGCAAAATGTAGAATATCCAGTTGATTATTATAAAAATGGTGGTACTAATACAGGTTACATGAGAGATGAAATATATTCATTTTTTATTCAATGGATATATAATACAGGAGATAAATCATCAAGTTATCATATTCCCGGAAGACCTCCTTTTCCAACTTCAATAGAAGTTAATTTATTAAATACGTTTCAACCTGTAGTATCAGATGCTTTACCTGCAGAATTATTACCACCTTTTATTAATTATAATTGGGCTGTTAATAATTTAGCAAAACAAATTGCTACACCTAATACAATACTTCCTGATGGTGGTAAAGTAGTAGCAGAAGGTTATATGGGTTATTGGGAATCAACAGAATATTACTCTAATACCAAGCCTGAAGTATGGGATGCAAATTATCCATTTAGACCATGGACAAGTCCTAACACTGTACCTTATCCTAATACGTTAATAGGTTCATCAAATCCTACTACAGGTGTAGTAGTGTTAGGTAATTATGATTTATGTGGTAAACCAATTAGACACCATAGATTTCCTGATAATGCTGTAAGTAATTCACAAACTACAGCAGCACATCATTTTGCTAATGGTGGATTATTTATTAGAGTAATGGGTGTTAAGTTTGAAAATGTAAGACCTCCTGTAGATAATGATGGTGTTTTAATTCCTAATATAATTGGATATGAAATATTAAGAGGTTCCCGAAATGGGAACAAAACAGTTATTGCAAAAGGAATTATTAATAACATGCGTCAATATGATCTAAATAAAGATTTAGATAATAATGTAGCTACACCACCACCATTACCACCATCACCTAATTTAAGACATCTAGAATATAAAGGATATTATCAAAACTATCCATATAATGATCTTCGTCGGGATTATTTTTTATCAACAAAACAATCTGTAAATACACTTTTTGGTGCAAATACAGTACCACAACAAACAACATATTCACAATTTGTTTTTACATTTCATTCACCAGATACAACTTTTGCTAAACCTTTTTTATCATCACGTGAACTTAAAACATATGGTCAATATATTGCAGATGTAACTGGTAACTTTGAAATTTCTGAAGAACATCCTAAAGCTAAAATAGTTACTAATTTTGCATTTTTAATGTCAGTTATTGCAGGTATAGGTCTTGCATATTTAAAAATGCAAGGAACCAAATCATCAAGAAGAGATGATGTAAGAATTAATCAAACGCCATGGACAATAGCTTATGGTAATGGTGGTACTCTTCTTCCATTTGGGGTTGTTGATCCTGCTGCAGTTATAAATGCAGTTGGTTATGCTGGAGGATTAGCTTTATCAAAAACAGCTAATGAATCATTATTCGCATTAGGTACTTTACTATTTGGTGGAACTCCAAGCAATTATGCTTTTGGAATACCTGCGGGAGCAGACTATTGGGCTGGATTAGGTTCAATTTTGCCAAATTTATCAGGTGGAACTAATAGTACGGATTATGAATATGCTGCATTTGAAGGATTACCTAAATTAATGAAAATTGCTTCTGGAGCTATGACTTTTGGAAGTTATATGTTACAAGGTACAGATCAAACATTAGATTTAATTAAAGCAGCTCTTAGTTATAGAGATTTTGCACTTAAATATAATTCACATGGTCTTTATTCTACTTTTGTTAGACCTTCTACTAATACAACATTTAATGGACAAAGAAGAAGATTAATACTTGATCAATCATATCTTGGTCCTGAAATATTAGATTTAAATACAACTATTAAAATTAATAACTTATTTAGAAATAAAACTGTTGCTTTAAATTTAGAAAATTTATTAATTGATCCACCTGGTGTTAAAGATAATACTAGACAAACACCTAGTCAAGTAAAAGTTGGTATTCCTGCTTTGGCACCTTTTCCTGCTTCGCCACCTATTAATCCCCTATACAATGCACTTAAACCTGCAGAAGCTGGTGAATTTAGTACAGTTAGTAATTGTTATTATGCAGCTTTAAAACAAAGAATTAGAAATCAATATGGTCAAATAGATAGTATATCACAAATAGCTATTAATAATTGTTATACTCCATATAACAATTTAACATCTAGTACTACAACTTTATTTGGTGGTGATATTTATATAGGTAAGTATTCAGAAAAAACTACATTCTTTTATTTTTATGATTGGTTATATAAACAACCTGATGGATTTCAATTTAATTATGATGAACATAAAATGATACCATATCCAACTTATTGGTTGAATATGAATAAATTTGAAACTAATGATTTTACAACTAATATAAATCCTTTAAACTTTTTTAATAATTTTTCTTCTCCTAATGGTTTTTTTACTTTACCAAATGATTTTTATCGTTTAGATGGATATAATTTTAGTTTAAGTAGTAATCCATTTAGATTTGGAGTTAAAGATGCTTATTTTTACTTATTTAGTAGTGGTATAAGAGAATTTTTTGTAGAAACAGAAATCAATATAGATTTAAGAGATTGGGGTGAATTTGATTCACAAAAACATTATCCTATTATTTCTGATGTAAAAACTATATTTGATACTAACATTATTAAGTCTGGTAATTATTATAAGTATGATTGGTCATTAAGTATAACCAAAACTTATTTAAATTTTGTATCATGGGCTATTACTCAAACAACTTACTATGATCCAAGTTTATCAGAAACATGTTATACTTATTCACCTAAAAGAGTAATCTATTCATTACCATCTCAGTTTGAAAGTGTAAAGGATAACTGGCTTGTATTCTTAACTAATAATTATCATGATTTTTTAAGTTATGTTACATGTATAAAACCTGTAAATAAAAGTGGTGCTATTATCTTTTTTGAATCTGCAAGTCCTGTACAATTTCAAGGTACTGATCAATTACAAACTGAATTAGGTACCAAGCTTACAATTGGAGATGGTGGTCTATTTTCTCAGCCGTTGCAAAGTATAATGAATGCAGATGTATCTTATGAGTACGGTTCTTGTCAAGATAGCTTTAGTGTTATAAATACACCTTTAGGTCTTTATTGGATAAGTGAAAATCAAGGTAAGATATTTAAATATGGTGGTGGTATAGCTGAACTATCAAATGATAACATGAAATGGTGGTTTGCACAATATCTACCTTATCAATTATTAAACTACTTTCCTAATTTTGAACTTACTAATAATCCTGTTTCAGGTATAGGTTGTCAATCTATGTATGATAATCAAAATCAATTATTATACTTTACTAAAAAAGATTATGTTTTAAGAGATGATATTCCAAGTGCTTATACAGTTACATATATATCTGGTAATCAGTTTAGTGTAAATAGTTTATTAGATGGTCAGTACCGTGAATTAATGATTATTCTTTTAGGTGATCCTAGTTTTTTTAAAGATGCATCATGGACAATAAGTTATGATCCAAAAACTGGTGGTTATATTAGTTATCATGATTGGCATCCTACATTAAGTTTCCCAGGTAAGAATACATTCATGACTGTTAATCCTAATGATAAAAAATCAATTTGGATACATAATGAAAGATGTGATAACTACTGTAAATACTATGGTATTAATTATCCTTGGGAAGTTGAATATATGGTAAATACTGCTAATCAAGTAAATACAGTTAGAAGTATAGAATATCAATTAGAAATATATAAGTATGCACTTAATTGTTATGATAGGTTTCATGAGTTAGATTTTAATTTTGATGAGGCTGTTGTTTATAATACAGAGCAGTGTTCTGGATTGTTAAAGCTTAACCTTACTCCTAAAAATAATGCACCTGATATTCTTAATTATCCATCTATTAATATTAGTAGTATAGACATATTATATTCTAAAGTAGAACAGAAATACAGATTTAATCAATTTTGGGATATTACACGGGACCGTGGTGAATTTCCAATTGGTTCTCAATATCCACCACCAACACCAAACGTGGGTTCATATGCTCAACAAACTATTTGGAATACTGAACCTAATGGATATATTAAGTTTCTTAATGCTAATAACTTAAATTATGATAAATTTGCATTAGAAAGAAAGAAGTTTAGACACTATACAACTTCTGTACTTTTAAGAAGGTTAATAAGCGAAGATAAAAAATTCCTGGTTATGTTAGCTACTAATAAAAACTTATACTCTCCAAGATAATGAGCTATAATAGTAAACAACTAAAAGTACAGTCTTCTGCAAAGAAGTTACCTAAACCAAAGGATGTTGATTATATCAGCAAAATGGGATATAGAGATGATTCTCCTTTTAGAG
>Ga0209086_10000312_pt1 | contig 42083 bp, 37 predicted proteins | sample M_130207_XF_Meta_FD_187312 | JGI IMG/M metagenome (GOLD analysis project Ga0209086, IMG submission 187312) | Freshwater microbial communities from Lake Montjoie, Canada to study carbon cycling - M_130207_XF_MetaG (SPAdes) (version 2) | ecosystem: Environmental > Aquatic > Freshwater > Lake... | reverse complement strand
TGGGAAAACGGGCTTAAGGAACTCCTCAAAAGCCTCGCTGCCTACGAAGAACGCAATCGCGCCGATGGCCTTGGCGGTTTCCTCGATGAAATCAGCCTCAATGATGAGCGAGAGGAGAAAGACGACATCGAAAAGAAAAAAGGCGTGTGCTTGATCACGATGCACGCCTCCAAAGGTCTCGAATTTCCAATCGTTTATCTACCCGGCCTTGAACAAGGCATTCTCCCCCACAAGCGCAGCTTCGATGAAGGCCGTGTCGATGAAGAACGTCGATTGTTCTATGTTGGCATCACCCGCGCCAAACAGAAACTAACCCTCAGCTACACGCGCACCCGGGTGAAATGGGGGCAAAAGCAGACCAGCATGCCTAGCCTCTTCCTCAAGGAACTGGATCGCAAGCACGTCGAAGAACTCGACTATACCCGCCACATGAATGAAACCGTCACGCAGGAGGAAAACACCAACTTCTTTTCCGGCCTGCGTGCGATGCTAGCTGAGCAGTAGCATCGGCCATTTGCGATAAACTCTTGCCTTCGCCGTCAGACCGCATTGAATCGCGCCCATGTCAATTCCTCTCGAAGACCTATTCAATGATGTACTCGCCAAGGCCCAGCGCGGACTTGGCCTGAGCGATTCCCGGCTTGCCGCCCAGTCAGGTTTGACGGTGGATGAAATCCTCAATGCGCGAGAAGGCACCGCTGACTACGCCCTGCTCCTCAAACTGGCCCCGCATCTGAACCTGCATGGCCCTTCGCTCGTAACGATGTCTCACAACGCTTGGCGCCCATTAGAGGTGAAACTGCCAGGCCTAGCGCAGTTCAATACAACGTATCACGACATGACTGTGAATGCCTACCTCGTGTGGGATGCCGAAACGAAGAACGCTGTCGCCTTTGACACAGGTGCCGATGCTGGACCGATGATCGATTTCATCCAGCAGCACGGCCTTAATCTCAGCCTCATCTTCCTGACGCACACGCATCCCGATCACATCATGGATCTGGCCAAACTCTCCGCCGATGGTGCCGTGACCGCTTTTGTGCATGCGCAAGAAGCTTGTGTTGGCGCTAAAACCTTTGAACTAAACGAAACAGATTGCTGGCAGAGCGGCGGACTGAAGATTGAACCCCGCAGCACTTGGGGTCACTCGAAGGGCGGAATTTCATATGTTGTTAGTGGCTTGTCCAGGCCAGTCGCCATCGTCGGCGATGCACTGTTCGCCTCCAGCATGGGCGGCGGCGTGGTTTCCTTTGCCGATGCCCTCGCCACCAATCGCAAAGAAATCTTCTCTTTGCCTGATAACACCGTGCTCTGTCCCGGACACGGCCCGCTGACAACCGTCGGTGAGGAAAAGGCGCGCAATCCGTTCTATCCCGAGTTCAAGTGACCGTCTTGACCCTTTTGACCAGCCTTGACCGTTCCACCCCTCACTCATAACTCTCAACACCTCACCATCCCAACCATGTCCCAAACCGTTGCATTCGTCGGAGTCGGCAAAATGGGGGCCAACATGGCCCGTCGTCTCAAAGAAGTCGGCTACAGCGTCACCGCCGTGCTTGATGTGAACACCCAAGTCGCCGCTGATCTGGCCGCCGAACTCGGCTGCCAGGCCTGCACAAAGCTGGCCGATGTCACATCCGCCGCTGATGTCATTTTCACCGTCGTAACCAACGATGCCTCCATGCGCGGCATCTTTTTTGGCAGCGGTGACAGCTTACTCACGAATGCCAAGGGCAAGATCTTCATCAACTGCGCCACGCTTTCCCCCGCGATCCATCGCGAGGTCTATAAAGCAGCGGAGAAAGCCGGTGCGCACAGCCTCGAAGCCTGCATGGCCTCCAGCATCAGTCATGCACGAGAGGGCAAGCTCTACCTCATGCTGGCCGGTGATGAGGCCATCTACCAGCAGGTGCAGCCGATGATCAAGCAGATGAGCGTGAACCGCCGCTTCATCGGTGGTCCAGGCCGTGCCGCAGAAGTCAAAGCGCTGGTGAACATGGTCATGAATATCAACACGGCCGGTCTTGCCGAAGGCTTAGGGCTAGCCGCAGCTCTTGGTCACGATTTAAACATGATCCGCGAAGTCTTTAGCCAGACTGGAGCCAATTCCCGCGTCTTGGAGACCGACGGTGGCGATATGGTCGCCCGCGAACACGACTGCTGGTTTTCCGCCGAGCATGCCGCCAAAGACAGCGGCATCGCCGCCGATGTTGCGGAAACCGTTGGCCTAAATCTGCCACTCAACAAAGCCACGAAAGCGCAGTATGAAAAGATGGTCACGCTAGGTCTTGGCGGGCTCGATAAATCAGGCATCGCCGAGCTGACGTTCAAAGGCCGCCATGCCTAATCGCTTCACTGCTGCGCTCCACCCAGCTTTAGCACTTCCAGCTTCTTGCTGATCGTGCGGCGTTGCAGTTCCTGACCGCCGGTGGTGGCTTTGATGATGAAGGTTTGGCCGATTTTAGCTGGAATCATTGCCTCCTCGCCGGATTGCAGGGAGCGCACGAACTGTTGGTTCTCTGCTCCCGGTGAAAGGCCAAAGATGCGCACCGCGCCGGTGTGATTGTTGGTGACAACGACTTCGGCAGGATCACCTAGATTCGGCGGCGGTTTGACCGCCGTGGCGGATGCAGGCAGTGGCTTGAGTGGCGGCATTGCATTCGAATGATTGGTCGTGATTGGAGCCAAAGTCGGCAAAGGACGCGATGATGTCGGCGATGCGGAGGGGATGGTTGAAGCTGGCCGTTTCACGGTGAAGGCTGGCTCGTTGATCGAGACTGGCATAATGGTATTCGCGGGCCGTTTCACCTCCTTGGCAGCACCACAGTCGAATTGATCGAGCAGTTCCTCGCGTCTCGGCTCAAGCGGCAGGTCGTCGTAAGTCTTGAGCGAGTTCTCGCGGCGCACGAGGTCGTCGATTTCCGGCGTGGTAAAGGCGGCGAGATCAAAGGACGCGGTGCGCTGACGGTCGATCGTGTCGAACTCGTTCGCCATCACCTCGCGCTGGCGCAATTTGGTGTTCAGACTGGCCTGTGCGGTGCCGACGCTGGCATTAAATTGGTTTTGCAGGTTCACGATCTGCGCGGCCATCTGCGCATCTTGGTTCTGCATGACCGCCATCTGTGCCTGAAGTTGCTGAATCTCGATCTGATGCTGCTGAATCTCGGCCAGGATGGCCTGACCACCGCCGGGCTGCATCATGCCCGGACGCATGCCGGGCTGCATCGTCGGCGTCTGCTGCATCGGCTGCTGTGCGCCCTGCAGATTCACCTGATCCTGCGCCATGCAGGCGGAGATTTGCTGCATGCGCGCCTGCATCGGAGCGAGCTGCAAGGCGTTCTGCTGCCGCTGCTGCATGAAGCCGGTGGCTTGAATGCGATAATTCTGATCTGCCGCGTTCACTGTGGTCTGTAACGTCTGGATGTCCGCATCGAGCGCGGCCACATCCTTGCTGATCACCGTCTGGCGCTCCGCCATGCGTTTGATCTCGGCGTTGCGTTTCGCCGTGGCTGCGGTCATCAGAGTGTTTCGCGCCGCATCTTCGGCGGATTTGAGCTTACCGTATTCCATGGCCACATGATCGCGGGCCTTCGCACACTCGGTTTGCAAATCGCCCTTGAGCGCGGAAAGCAGCTCGCTCTCCAGCAGCACAGCGTCACCTGCGCCGATCTGATCTTTCCACGGGCCTTTAAACAAGCCGAGGGCGATGCCGCACACTTGCGCCGTGTCCTTCGCGGCGGGCGTGACAGCTCGGGTGGAATAATGATTCTGCACGAGCGAACGAATCTCCCGCATCGCCTGCGCTGGCTGATGCAGGCACAAATCCATCCACAGCCGCGCCTCACACGCACGATCCCAAACCGTGCCGTCCTGCTTTTTGCCAATCGCCGCCGCCAGATTTTGCTGCGCCGCATTGTAGTCACCGGCGCTGATCTGTGCGAGCGCACAGGCATAGTTCACGCTGCAATCGCCCTTGGTGTCCGCCTTCAACGCACGTTGATAGGCACGATCCGTCGCAGCTTTCGCCGACGCGGAGCTGCCCCAGCCGTCGGTCAGCATCGCGCGCACATAGCCGTGCAGCAGTTCGTTGCAGGGCTGGAGTTCAAAGATGACCTCGCCGTCCTTGTCACACTTCACGGTGAGCGGTCCGTTGAAAGGCTCGCACTCAGGTGCGTCGATGGCGACGGTGTAATCCCCTTCCCCGAGCAGCTTGGCGATGTATTCGCCCTTCGCATCGGTCACGAAGGGCTGATTGACCGGCGTGGGCAAATTGCCCGTGGGCTGGAAGATGAGCTTCGCGTTCGCCACCGGCAGTCGTGCGTCTTTGGTCGTGTCTTTGCCGGTGCTGATGCGCTTCACGACAAGGATCGCGAGATCACACCGGTCCCGCTTGGGTGGCGGCTTCGTCAAAATGAAGTCGTGAACATACTCAAGCGTCCCCTTCGGCACCGTGAAGCCGCGCTTCGCATCCTCCGTCTGAAATCCAGCGGCGCTCACGCGATACGCGTAATCGGCGGATGCGAGGTTTTTGATCTCGTAGTAGCCGCCGGGTGAATTTGCCATCGCAGTCGCCACCACCGTGCCGCCCTGGCCGGACAGCAGTTCAATTTTCGCGCCGGGGATCGGACCGAGGTTCTCGCCCTTTTCATCCTGACCATACACACGACCATGCACGGCAGGCTGCACCACATTCGACTGCGCAGGGATGCTGCCGGGCTTCGGTTCGCGTGTAAGCAGGAAATCATGCACAAACTCACGTGTGTCTTGCGGCATGGCGAAGCCGCGCATCGCATCTTCCTCACGAAAACCGGTGACAGCGACTTTGTAGCGATACGCTCCGGCCGCGAGTTTGGCGATTTGGTAGTAGCCGAAATTATTTGTCGTCACCGTCGCTGCTGCGTTACCCGAATCGCTGATCAATTTGATCTGTGCTCCTGCAATGGGGCCGAGATTGGCACCTTTTTCATCCTGACCGTACACACGGCCATGCACACCGCCATCGACGGCATTTGCGAATGTGGCGCACAGAAGAATGAAAAGAGGCAGGAGCGTTTTCATGGCGTGTTGTCTGGTACAAGGCGCACCCCGATGACACCGACGGCGTCGGTGAGATCAGCGGTGGTGAGCGTGATCATGTAGGTGAGTGTGACGTACATCGTGCCGGTGCCCGCTTGCGCGATGTAGGCGGGAAAATTGAAGGCTGGAACCGCAGGAGGCACGAAGCTGAAGGCAGCACCGTTCACGGGATCGAGCGGATAACCGGCGAAGTTGTTCGCCCCCAGGCGGTCGGAACGCAGCGGCATGTCGATGAGCAGCAGCGGTTGCAATTTGGCCAGCGGCGCGGCCGGAACCGGCGCGGTGTTTTGCATGCTGAAAAACGGCTGCGGCAGGCCCAGCACGGCGGAACCTGAGAGATTCCGCCGCAGCGCACCGCTGCTGAGTTCCGCGCGTGCGAGAATCTGGCCCGTCGTGCCCGCAGCCGAGCCGCCGACAAATGCCACATGCGCGATGGCACGCAATCCATTCGCACCTGCCGGCGGCCACGGCACGAAACCTTCGAAGCGAATCGTGATCGTCTCTGCGCCATTGCCCGTGGGCCGTGCAGCAGTGCTCCACGCGGGCAGCGTCAATGCGCCGGGAATGTTTTCATGACTCGCAAACAGCAGGCCAAAGTGGCTGCCGTGCTCTGAGGTGAGGCTCCACGCGTTGCGAATCACCAGAGGATCAGCCAGCGGCATCGCCGCCCAGTTGAGAAACGGCGGCGTCACCGCCGGGGTGACTTGAAAACTCGGCGCGAGAGCGCTGGCAAGTATCGGCGGTGGACGCAACCTGCCGCCGCGACGCAGACTCACCGCCGCAGTCGTCGTGCCCGCCGGGAACAAAGGTAGCAGTGAACCGTTTGCCGCTGTGATCACATTGCCCAGCGGCCCAAGCGCAGTGACACGCGGTTGCACATAAAGATAAAGTGCCTCAGCCGAACCGGGTACAAGCAGACCCGCAACAGCGGCACGATTGATGGGTGGCATCACCACACTTGTGGCTCCCGGGAAACCGCCAATGTTGGTCGCCATCGGTGTGATCAACACCGGCGCAGCTTTGTGCGGCAGCACGGCGAATAAATCCACGCGCCACGAAGTGATCTGCGAGGTGTTGCCACCGGTGGTCCAATTCACCGTCACCACATCGCCATCTCGCACGATCGGAGTCGTGGGTGCGATGCGCACACCGCTGATGAGGGGTGCCGCAGGCGGCGGCAGCGGAAAGAGCAACTGCGCCAGCGCGTTTAAGAGCGGCAGCAACACGCCACCACCGGGTGGCGGCAATCCTCCCGGTAAAATGGTGCGATCCGGCGGGAGCAAAGGCGGTGGCGGCAGCGAAATCGGCGGCCCCACGATCTGTGGTGGCAGCGGCGGCAATGGCGGTGGTTCCGGCGGCAACGGCTTTGCCGCGCCCACCAGTTTAATGCCTGCATTCCACACCGGAACCTCGCTCGTGGTCGCCTCCGCGCGCACCAGATCACCGGCTTCGTTGAAATGCGCCGCAGGAGTGAGCCACAGTTCGGGCAGAGTCTTCTGATCGTCCGGCTGCTTGTCACTGTCATACACTGCCTGCCCGTCCGCCTCGAGTAGCACACGCTGGAATTGCGCACGATCGGGAATCTTGTTCGTCGGCGCACCGCTGCCGATGATCCCGACTCCGGGAGCCATCAGTGCCTCCCTTGTCAACGGATTCATCGCCAGTTCAAACGCCGCTAGATCAAACAGCCGTGGTTCACTCGCGTCCGGAAGCGGCGCTGCTTCCGACGACAACAAGAACTTCCGCGCTCCTGCCACCAGATAGACCGGATTCCGCGTGCCCTGCTGCGGACCTTTGCCACCGGTCAGAGTGACACGCAGACTTTCCACCTTCGTGCCCGGCATCGGTGCCGTTTGAAATTTTTCATCCGATTCCTCATGCCACGGCACCGCGCCGACCACACGTCCGCTCAAAGCACGCACTAGCGCGTGCTCGGTCTTCAGCTCTGCTTTCTCATCCTCGGTCAGCGTCGTGCTTTTCGTCTTCGCCTCATACTCCGGCAGCATCTTCATCAGGCTCTCGCGGCTCGATGCCAGCTTATGCTGCGCACGCACGTCCACGAGACCGTTTGCCGCGAACAAATTGCCGTTCACCTCGATGCGATAGCCCGCCAGCACCCAGTCCGTGCGTCCCTGCGAGGCAAAACCGATGCTCTGCAAATCACCGCACTTTACGCCGGACAAAAGTTGCTGCGAGGTACGCAGCGCATCCGTTCCCGCGCCACTCTCCTTCGCTGAAAATTCAAACGACGCCATCTGCCCCGGCTGGATCTCCGTCACCATACCTGCGAGCGACGACTTGTGCGGAAACGCCGCAAACGACGGCTCGCGCCGCACCCCGCCGAGCGGATACAGCCGCAGCGGAAAGCCAAGACCAAGATGCACATCCACCGGTTCGGTCAACGCTGCACCCTCCGTGCCGACGCCGAGCGTGATCTTGATCGACTCAACCACTTCATCCGCAGGCAGCTTCCCCATTTCAAACGGTGTGCGCGGAAGACCTTCGTGCTTCACCGGCACCTCCACTTCTTCACCCACATCGGTGGCGGCAGGTGATGACGACGGCGATGTCACCTTGGCAAGCAGCGCAGGATCCACCTTCGTCACATACAATGCCCCGGCTCCAATCACGCCACCCAGCAGCAAGCCGATGAAAATATTCCCCCATCGTGATGACGGTTTCGGGGAAGAGACAGAATCATCGTGACGGTCGTGCATAAGAGCCAGGGCGTGAATGGGACCACTCACGCCCCGTTGTCGGAACGCTTGCAGCTATAATGCATACTAGTACACCCCGCACAATTCAGGCAATCTAAAACTCTGGCGATACTTCCTTTCTTAAAACTCCCAGTGCATACGGGCGGCAAAAATGTTCACCGGTCCACGATCGCGATTGTAGGCTGGATTCATCGCAAGCTGGTAGTCGAACGCGATGTGCAACCACTGACGCACTGCGATGTCATAATAGGTTTCGATGACCTTTTCCGCACCATAAGACAATGTGCCATCACCAACGAGAATGCCGGTGCCCCCTTGCTGATGATAGTTGCTGTGCGACTTAGAGATCGTGTTAATGATGCAGGCGAGCGCAAGCGTGTCGTTGGGACGGTTCCACGCCTCACCCTTCGCGCTGATGCCAAACGTGGCAGCGCGATCTACATCCGTGAACGACCATGATTCCGCCGCGCCATTGCTCCAGCCGAGACGTGTGAAGACACCGACACCGCTGGCGATCTCCTGATCAGCGTTCAGGCCGAAGCCATACTTGATGCGGTATTCACGTGTCGCGACGATGTCGGCGGGCCGTGCGATGTTGTTCAGCGCCTGGTTGAAGCTGCCCATGTGCGCACGGTTCATGTAGGCAAGAAAACGTACCGCACCAGGATGACCGTCGATCTCGTGCTTGTGCTCCAGTTCCATCACCTGTGCCCATGCTTTCCAGATATGCGGATCCATGCTGATGCCGTTGGAGACACTTGGCACCTGAAAGAAGCCGTAGCGTAACGCCCAGTCATGCAGATACAACTCCGCTGCACCGCCTGTGGTGTAGCCGAGGCTGTCCGCTGGATAATCCCACGCCCCGTTGGCCATCAAGCTCCAGTTCATGAACTGCGTGCGGGCGTCGTTGGAGTATGCATTGTTGTCAAAAATGTCCTTCGCGCTCATGCGGCCCAGGGTGAACGTCAGGCGTGAAACATGCTGCCTGCCTTTCAAAAACAGCGCCCCACCCGGCGCATTCTCCATTTCCGAACCGATGCCGATACTCTGACGAATAAAAGCACGCGAGATATTGCCGTTTGGAGTGGCCGTGCCCTTGCGGAATGCCTCGCCGTTTGGGAACCCGGCGATGCCCAAGGCATTGCTCAAGCCATACCCTTCCCACATTAAGCCATCCAAATGAATCTCCGCGCCCTCCCACAGCCTCAGCCCCGCCAGCAGATCTAGTGACACCGTCTCGTGCGTTTCGCTCGTCTTGTCCAAACTGCTGGGACCAGAGTATTTGGCCCGAATGCCCGGGTGGGTCTGGATCACAATGGTGTTCTGCATATGCAGGCTCCAGTTTTCCTCGCTGTCTTCCACGGCTTCCGTTTGAGCACTCAAAACATTTGAATGACCACCTTGGAGTGGTGTCGCCACTTGAGCCAAAGCGAACTGGCAGCAGGCAAAGGTCCACAGAAATGCAAGCAGGCGGAAAATTTGAAGGCGCTGATTCATGGTGAGGCATCCAAGCAAGTATTAGCTCCGCAGTTGCCTGCGGGTTTACATGCGCGTTTGAATCGCGAGCCTAGGGCAGGCCACGCCACGCTCAACCATTTACATCAGCAAAGATCAAAACTTCAAACTGAGCTCGGCAGGCAGTTTTTCACCACGCCCATGCTTGCAGCAAACTTGGCCATCACGAACTCACGCGCATTCGCAGCCTTCGCTTTCGATACGGCAGGATCCTTGGCCATTGCGAGCACGGCGTCGGCCACGCGGGCAAGTTCATCCTCTTTATCGAGATCAAACAGCCACTCATTCAGGCCAATGTCGCGCCACATATAGCCCTTGCTCGTTTGTTCGGCCCAGCGACAGACGATGGCGGGGATACCGTTGCCGATGCACATGATCGGGCTGTGCATTTCGTGGCCAAAGAGACCCGCGCTGCGGCGGTAAGTGCTTAGAGCTTCATCCGTGAGCCAGTAACTCTCGCGCCAGACGACCTTTGCCTTCACGTCTTCGGGTAGCTTGTCGTAGAGCATCTCTTTGTTCACGGCCATCTGCGTTTTATCTTCGGGGCAGAGCAGGATTTTCATGTCCGTGTTTTGAATAACGTTCACAATCGCATCACGTAGCGGTTTGCAATCGTGCTCCTTCATCGCTTCGTTGCGGGCGTGCTTCACCTCGTCTTTCTCCGCCTTTTTCTCGGGGATTGTCCAATAAGGCGTGAACCTCAAGCGTGGGATGCAGCACAGAAACTTGCCGTCATGAAGGTTGTTGGCTTTCAGGAAGGCATCAGCCTTCGCATCAGCCTTCGCATCATCCTTCAAATCGACGGCAAAAGCACCATCCGGTCCGTACTCCATCAGCGGACAGGTGCAGCCTTTTTTCTTCGCGAGTTCCAGCGACACTGAATCGCGGAAATAGACAAACTTCGCGCCATTGAACACGTCGATCGTCGATAAGATGGATTTGTCCGACGACGGCTTCGTCGCCGTGGAACCCTGCGACGAGAACGTGATGCCATAGATGCCGTATGGCTTGCCGGTGGCTTTGCTCCATTTGATCACATCCTTTTCGGCTACCAACGATGGCCCGGAGCCATGCAGCAGGAAGTCACATTCATCGAAAGCAGTTTTTACTTCCTCGCCCTTGATGATCTTCACCTTTGGAAAACGTGCGCGCAGCATTTCTTCCACGCCATTGTCCACCTTGCTCGGCCAGAGTCGCACTTCAACATCTGGCAGATGTTTCTCCAATAAGGCCAGCACTCCCGGTGTGTGAGCGATGTCACCAATATTCACCGTCTGCCAGGAAGAACGCAGGATCAGCCGCTTTGGTTTTTCCGCAGCAATGGCGGAGATGAATGGCAATGCGGCAGCGGAGCGAATAAAATGACGGCGGTTCATGGATGAATTCTAGGATGGGTTGGAGCCCAAGCACAAGCTTCTAGATCGCCGATATTGGACACTAATTTCCAGCTGGGAATGTGATGACTTTAAAAAAATGCACAAACAGACACATTGCATGCCCGATCATTTGTTGTTCTGTCGCGCCATGAAATTATTTTTTGTTAACCTGCTCTGTATCCTATTCATAGCCGCCTGCGCTACACCCCCTGATCCTGAGACAAAGCCGCTGGGGGAAAATGTGCTGAGCAAGGAAGCAATCAAGGCCGCCAAGACAGGCCCAGTGGATTTCGTGGTGCATGTAAAGCCGGTGTTGGAAGCGAAGTGCGTCATGTGCCACAACCGCAAGGCACTCAAAGGCCACATGAGCCTCGAAAACCGCACACAGGCGATGCGTTCGGGAGCACTGGGTGCTTACATTGTGCGGGGGCACCCGGAAAAGAGCCTGCTCGTTGCCAATACGGCTTCCACCCATCAAAACGTCAGCGTCATGCCTGCCGTGGGCGAGAGGCTGACCAAGGACGAGTATGCCATTCTCACGAAGTGGGTCAAAGAAGGTGCATCATGGCCTTCAGGCGCGGCAGGGACGCTGGAGATTATTCGATAATCAACGAGGATACCTTCGCGAAACAGTCTGACAGACTGTTTTACGCAGATTGCAGAATCGCCTCCATCATCCGCAGCGCTTCGCGGTTCGGCTTCACGTCATGCACACGCACAATGCGGGCACCGTGTTCGCGAAGCCGACGAAGCCCAGCGCATGGAAGAAGCGATGAGAAGGCCGAAGCGTCTCGCGAAGAAGCTGGGGATTCCATTTTTCAGCGCGAGCTAGGGCACGATGTGGCGAACTGCCGGCCCATCGCTTTTTCTCCGCCTATTGGATGACAAGTGGGGTCAGCACAGCCCGTTAAGTTCTGCGTGATTAAATTCTTCTTTCCACCTCTTTGGTTTGCAGTTGTCTTCGTGTGCTTTGCGCAGGATTTGGCCCGGGGTGCCACCACAAAGATGTGCTCAGTGCGGTATGAAATTTCCCAAGGACGTGTTTTTGTGGATAACACAATCTTCGACAATCAATCGGAGGAGATAACGATCCTGAGGCACCGCCTGAATGGAGATGGTTATGCTCACCTGCCGGGTAAAAACATCAACGACCTTCGAAGCCAAGGGGCCAAGCTCATCTCCTATATGCGGGCATTGGCTGGCAAGCCGGTGCTTCTATTAAGGAGTGATGGCTGGCACCCAACATCAGGAGTCACCCATGAAAGGCTGCTGCACAGAGTGGTTACGACATTGGCCCGTTTTGAACCTCTGGACAGACTGACTGGGAGGTACACTGCGCAGGTGGAGAACTATTTGAAAAATGGAAAACTCGCAGAAGCTGCCAGTGCTGATGCCGAGTTTTCTCAGGTCTTGAAAAGACAGCCGACACAATTGGAGATCTCTGGATATACACTCTATCCATTTGTCGAAAAAGACCCAAAGTCCACTGTGCTTATCTCGTGGGATGATGATTCTATAATAAACGGCATCAAACAATACGATGAAGGCGGACTGACCTATCTTTATGTACTTCAAACTGAAGGTTTCACAATGCCTGATGAAGAGACGCTGAAGCAAGAACTGGCCGCTGCGGACAAAGAACGAATCCGCGAAGCTTGGAAGGCTGCTGAAATGGTGGAGTTCAAAACGAATCGAGAAATGTTTGGATTTTCTCTACAAGAGGTCAACCAGGACATCGTAGTCGATAAAATAGTCATTAACTCAGACGCGTCTTTGAAAGGCGTCCGGAAGTCTTGGAAGCTTTTGGAGATCAACGCCTCGAACGTGATCGTGCTGGGTTACCCAAAGCTTTGCGCCCTGCTGGCCGGGCTAAAGGGGGCAAACACCTTTTTGTTTCTCGATGCAGAGGGCAAACAGCATAAAATTACGCTGACCAAGGCTATTGTTCCATGAGTCTTCTCCTGCTGCTAGGCTGTGGTTCGGTTTTCTGAACAGGCTAGCAGCCTGTTTCACGCGCCCGCCAAAATAGCCTCCATCATCCGCAGTGCCTCGCGGTTCGGTTTCACGTCATGCACACGCACAATGCGGGCGCCGTGTTCGCGGGCGTAGGCGCTGAGGGCGATGGTGGGCCAGAAGCGGTCTTCCATGGCTTCGGATTGAAGCACTTTGGCGATCATCGATTTGCGCGAGACGCCGACGAGAAGCGGTCGGCCTGACACAGAGAGCTGCGGCAGCTCGCGCATGAGGGCGAGGTTGTGCTCCAGGGTCTTGCCAAAGCCAAAGCCGGGATCGAGCACGACGCGTTCGGGGGCGACGCCTTCTTTTTCGAGCAGTTGCAGACGGCTTTCGAACCATGAGCGCACTTCGGTGACGACATCGTCGTAGTGCGGGTTCGCCTGCATGGTCTGAGGGGTGCCGGTCATGTGCATGACGACGATGCCAGCACTGGATGCGGCGGCGACACGCAGCATGGCGGCATCGCCGCGCAGGCCGGTGACGTCGTTGATGATGTCGGCCCCGGCATCGAGCGCGGCCCGAGCGACGGCGGCCTTCATGGTGTCAATGGAGATGAGCGTCTGTGTTTGCGAACGCACGGCACGGATGACAGGCAGCACGCGGCGGAGTTCTTCGGCTTCCTCGACGGGTTCAGCGCCGGGGCGGGTGGATTCACCGCCGATGTCGAGAATGTCGGCTCCTTCGGCGATCAAGGCGAGCGCATGTTCGACGGCGCGGCCGGTGTCGAGGTAGCGGCCACCGTCGGAAAAGCTGTCGGGCGTGACATTGACGATGCCCATGATGAGTCCGCGATCCGTGAGATCGAGGTCGTGGGAGCCAAAGCGCCAGTGCTGCATGCGGCATGTTGGCGCGAAATTGACAGCGTCCAACGAGAAAACTGGAGATGATCGGCGGGCTGTTCTATGAGTGACGCATGAAGCTCAACCCCGCCGCATTGATGGTCATTCTCCTGGCCCTGGGAGGCGGCGTGGCGTTTTTTCTGGCAGGTGTGAAGCCGGAAAAGCCGGTGGTGCTTGCAGCCAAGCCGGAAGCGACGCCGATCAATGTCATCAACGTGACCAACGGCAGCGCGGAAGATTTGCAGAAGCAGATCGTGCTGCTGCAAGGCCAGATCGAGTACCTGCAAGGCCAGAACGATGTGCTAAAGGATGAGAATGCGCAGATGCTGCAAAAGCTGGGCACACTGGGCATGAAGAACGTGCCGAAGATCGACATGAAGGACGATGGCGTTGCTCCTGACTTCGTGGGCATGGGTTTGGAGATGATGAAGATGCGCAAGCTGCACGCGCTGCCGATGGTGACGACGACAGTGAGCCAGGAAGAGGTCGAAAAGACGATCCTCGCGTGGCTGAAACAGCAGCAGCCAAATGATGAGGCGAAGAAGCTCACACGCGGTCTCGCGGCGCTCGGCTGGATTCCTGAGGCGATTGATCCGCTGCCGCTGCGTGCAGCACTGCTGGCACGCCAGCTCGGCGGCTGGTATGACGCGGAGTCGGAGACGATGCTCACGATTGATCCTTCGACGGCTTCCGGTCCGTCGGTGACCTCGAACGAGCCGATGGGCATCGCCTTCGGCCAGTTGCTGCGTGAATATGGCAGCACGTTATTTCAGCCACAGCACGGACCGTTGACGACGGACATGCGGCTAGCTAGAGAATCGTTGATCTGCGGCGATGCAGGCCTCACCCGCTTTCTCCACTCGCTGCAAAACCCGGCTTCAGCACCAAAGGACGATCTACCCTCAGAAGACCCAGATCACCCACTGAACCAAGTGCCAATGCCGTCTTTTCTCCGTGAGTTGGCGCTATTCCCGTTCAGCCGTGGCTTTGATTTCGCGCAGACACTGCACAGCGCGGGAAATTTCGCGCAGTTGAACGCCGCCTACAGCCGCCCGCCGATCAGCACGGCGGAAGTGATCGAACCCGAGGTGTATATCAATCCTGAACGACCTGCGCCGGTGGAGATCATGTTCGATGATGTGAAGCTCAATGGCACGCTGCCGTTTCTTGATGACCGTCTCGGCAAATTCGTCTGCGCGACGGCGCTGCGCACCTACAACAACGATGAGGATGCAGGGCTCGGCACACGTGGTCTCGTAGCGGATCGTTTTCTCGCCTGGGCGGCGGATAGCGGCGCAAAACGCGATCACGCGGCGTGGCAGACGCTGTTCATGGACAAGTCCTCCGCCGATGCGTTTTACAAGGCGATGCTGAACTCGCTCAAACAACGCTACGAGACAAAAGGCGAGGCCGAATTCACCGCACAGGGCCGCTTTGTGAGCCTATTGCGCAACCGCAGTGATGCGGGCGTGGTGTTGATTGATGTGGCGAGCGAACAGGCACGCGCCGCGTTGAAGCTTTTGATGAAATGATGACCGCCAAACAAGTTTTTTATAAAGGCCACGTCCAAGGCGTGGGATTTCGCTACAGCACCAAACGGATCGCTTCCGGCTTCGATGTGACCGGTTGGGTTAAAAATCTGCCGGATGGCCGCGTGCATCTGATGGCGCAGGCTTTTGAGGCGGATGAACTCGATTCCTTTCTCGAAGACATCCAACGGAGCAGCCTGGGATCGCACATCAAGGAGCGAGAAATGAAGGTGGTGCCTGCGGAGACAGGCTTGCGCGGATTCAGCATTGTGCGTGATTAATTTCACCCAACCATCATGCCCGACACGCCCGCTGTTTCCGTCAACCATCTGACCAAGGTCTTCAAAGGCACTTTGGTGAAAGGGGCGTTTCGTGCAGTGCAAGATTTGTCGCTGACGGTGAAAGCGGGCGAGGTGTATGGATTGATCGGACCGAATGGCTCAGGCAAATCGACGACGATGAAGGTCATCCTGGGCCTGCTAAAACCGACCGAGGGCGACACGAGCATTTTTGGCGTGCCGAGCAGCGAAGTCGCTAGCCGCAGCGATGTGGGCTTCCTGCCGGAGAACCCATATTTCTACAAACACCTCAACGGACGCGAGACGCTGCACTTCTACGGCAGCCTGTGCGGCATGCGCGGGGCAAAGTTGAAGGAGCGGGCGTCAGAGATGCTGGCGCTGACCGGCCTCGAAGATGCGGCGACACGCCGTGTGGGTGGTTATTCGAAAGGCATGCTGCAACGGCTCGGCCTAGCGCAGGCATTGATTCATGAGCCGCGTCTGCTGGTGCTCGATGAACCGACAGCAGGCGTTGATCCCGCTGGTTCACGGAAGATTCGCGATCTGATCATCGAGTTCCGCTCGCGTGGCATCACGGTGCTCGTCACTTCGCACCTGCTGGAGCAGATGCAGGAAGTATGCGACCGCGTGGGCATCATGGCGCATGGCCGCATGGTGCGTGAGGGACGGCTGGAGGATTTGATCGCGGTGGAGAATCAAACCGAGATGGTCATCGAGAACGCATCCCCTGCCCTGCTCGCGCAAATTGATGCGCTGGTGAAGGCCGCCGGTGGTGACACGCGCCTGCTGCGCAGCGGCCATCCGCGCACGACGCTGGAACGGCTGTTCCTCGAAGCCACGAACGAAGCGAAAAAATCATGAGCGACGCCACGACCAGTTCTGCTGCTGCAAAGACGCCCAAGGTGCGCTTCTCGCCGCAGCGTGTCTGGACCATGGCTATGGCAACGGTAACGCAGCTCATCCGCATGAAGATTCTCGCATTTCTCGTGCTGTTCTGCCTGCTGGCGGTCGGTGCGGGCTTTGCGTTCTCCGTCATCAATCCCGAGCAACAACTCAGCTTGTTGAAAAGTGTGACTCTAGGGGCGTTGCAGATTTTTAGCATCGTGATCGGAGTCGTCTCCACAGCGCTACTGCTACCGAAGGATCTGGAGGATCGCACGCTCTATACGATTCTCTCGAAACCCGTACCGCGTTTTGACTACCTGCTCGGCAAACTGATCGGTGTGCTGATGTTGATCGGCGGCGGCTTGATCGTGATGGATGCTGTTTTGAGTTTGATCCTTTGGATGAGGCAGTCACTGCTGTTTGATGAAGCCGTTGAACACTTGCGAATGGAAAAAATGGATTCAACAGAAGCGGTGACACAGGTGCGTGAGATCGTGGCAAAGCAGGGGCTGACCTGGAACTTGCACTGGGCGGTATGGGCGATCTTTTTGAAAGCGACGGTGGTGACCACCGTGGCGCTACTGCTATCGAGCATCGCGAGTTCGACGCTGTTCACAATCGTGATCGCTTTCTGTGTCACGATCATCGGCCACGGCGAAGCTTTGATCCGCGAGTTCTTCTTCACGCCGAATCTCTCGGGTATGACTGGCCGCGCTGCCGCATTGTTGCTGGCTGCGATCTGCCCCGATCTGGCGCAGTTCGACATCGTGGACAGCGTGGTGAACGGCGAAATCGTGCCCTGGGCCGCAGTGCTCAACATGACAAGCATCGCGGCAATCTATATGACGGTGTGTTTGTTCATCACGCATCTGGTGTTCGCGGAGAAGGAACTATGAAGCATAAACTCCAGGCGCTGGCAGTATTGCTGCTCTATGGCGTGGTGAAACTGCCACTGGAGCAGCATGTGACGCGCGATTTGCGAGCGCATGGAATGCTACAGGAGCCGATTCGTCTCGGTGTCGGTGAAGATCTCGGTCAGGCGGGCATTGCAGCATCACTCGGAGGTTTGCGCGGACTTGCGGCGTGCATTTTTCAGCTGCGTGCGCACGTGGAGTTTACCTACGTTAATTGGGCGAAGGTGGACAGCTTATACAAGTTGGTAACTCGCTTGCAGCCGCGTAATTCGCGCTACTGGGAGGAAGCAGCGTGGCACATGGCCTACAATGCAGCCTCGTATTATCTCTACAACCAAGAGCTGAAACCGGCATTACGCGGGCAGCTTTATCATGATCATGTGAAACGCGGCGTGGCGATTCTAGAAGAAGGGCTGCGCTTTTTGCCGCGTAATCCGCGCTTGTGGGAGAAGCTGGCGGAGATTCATGCCAAAAGAACCTATCAGTTCAAAGATGCGGGTGATGCGTATTGGCACTCGTTTCAAAACGGTGGCCTGAACTACACGGAGCGGTTTGCGGCCTACGCCTATGCACAGTCGAATGATCATGGCTCGTGGCAGAAGGGTTACGCCATTTTGAAGCGGCTCTACGATGCGAAGAACGCCACACCGGGCCTGATCGAGTTCTTGAAGTTGCTGGAAGAGCATCTGCACATCCCGGCGGCGCAGCGTATCCCAGAAGCGGCACCGGTTCGACAGATGCCTCCGCCTGAAGAAGGGCCGCTGCGGTGACGCAGATGGCCTTGGGGTAGGATTGACTTATGTCATATCCGAGTGAATTTTCACATACCCCAGCCAATGCCAAGCAAAATAGACATCCCGCGCAAGTCGATCTACCGCCTGTCGATCTACCAGCGTTGCCTGCATCGGTTGCGCGAAAATCAGGTGGATACCGTGTCATCCGCCGCGCTGGCGAAAGCCGCAGGAGTGAAATCGACGCAGCTACGCAAGGATCTGGCTTACTTTGGGCAACTCGGCACGCGTGGCCTCGGCTACAATGTAGATGCTTTGAGTTCGACCATTGGTGATGTGCTGGGGCAGAACAAACTTCAGCCGGTGATTCTCATCGGCGTCGGTAATCTAGGTTCGGCGTTGCTGCATTACGGTGGCTTCCGCAAAGAAGGCTTCGAAATCGCCGCTGCGTTCGATCTTAACCCAAGGAACCTGCCCAACATCAAGGTGCCGGTGCTCAACATGTCGGAGGCCGCCGCCTTCATCAGCCGGAATCACGTTAAAATGGCCATCCTGACCGTGCCAGCCCCCAATGCCCAGTCGGCGACTAATGATCTCGTTCAGTACGGCATCCAAGCGATCCTCAACTTCTCGCCTACCGTTCTCGACGTGCCGGAGCATGTCGTGGTGAACAGCGTCGATCTGGCGGTGGAACTGGAGAACTTGAGCTACTTCATACGGTGAGGATTATTTTCTTACTGTCTTTGGCGGCAGTTCACGAATGAATGACCAAGAGACTTCGGCAACCTCGCCCGTGTCATAGGTCACGATGAAATGGCTGCGAAGTTCTTCGTCCACCTCGACCTGAACCGGCACCGCCTTGGTGGAAATACGATTGGCTTTGCGAATCGTCGAGTGTGGCTCCAAGAAACAAAGACCGTCCTCAAATTCGACATCAAATGCATCCTCCCAGCCAAGGTAGCGCGCATGCTTGACGCGAGAGAAAGCTCCCTTGCCGAAAGGCTTTTTGAGTTGAACAGCGATTTTCATAGTCGGCCCTGCTTTTGAAGTTCTGAGACCAGCTTTAGCAGCTTTTTGTCGGGATTCCAGCCTTCATGCCCAGTCAGCGTATTTAGATTTAATCGACCCATGAAACGGCCTTTGGCATCATAGACATGCACATGCCGAGGATCGTGGTCGCCGATGAACCACTCGATGACATAACCGTTCCGACGAATGCGTCCCATGATTTCAGGAGATCAATAACTCCGCGCAAAGATCACGCGACGGCTGCTCGGCTTGCCGGTGAGGAAGCATTTCCCTTCCTCGGCAAACTGATCGCCGTGCGGGATGCAGCGGATGGTGACTTTGAGGTCTTTGCTCAAAGTGTCTTCGTCCTCACTGCTACCTGCCCAATTCATGAGGGCGAAACCGCCTTCGGAATTCTCGGCGAAGTAGGCTTTGAACTCTTCTAGGGTTTCGAGCTTCTTCATGTTCGCGTCACGCAGCGCCGTGGCGCGGGCGAGCAGCGCGTCCTGGATTTCGCCCAGACGTTCCTGCACCGACTGGATGAACTCCTCCTTCGGCACAAATTCCTTCGCCTTTGGCCCCAGATCGCGGCGGCACACAGCCACGCTGCGGCTGGTGATGTCACGCGGCCCCATTTCGAGGCGCATGGGCACGCCTTTTTTGATCCACTCCCAGTTTTTCGCGCCGCCTTGCAGGTCGCGCTTGTCCACATGCACGCGCAGCGGTTCGCCGCCGAAGCTTTGAGTGCGCAACGTCTGAGCGAGCGCTTCGCAGGCATCGATGACTTCCTGACGCGTCTCCGGCTTCGGCGTGACGGGCAAAATGACGATCTGGTTCGGTGCGACGCGTGGCGGGATGATCACGCCGTCGTCATCGCCATGCGCCATGATCAGCGTGCCGATCAGACGTGTGCTGACACCCCAACTCGTGGTGTGCGCAAGCTGACGTGTGTTGTCGCGGCCGAGGAACTGGATGTTCGCAGCTTTGGCGAAGTTTTGACCGAGGTAATGCGACGTGCCTGCCTGGATCGCTTTTTTGTCCTGCACCATCGCTTCGACTGTGAAAGTCTGCACGGCGCCAGGGAAACGCTCGCGCTCGGTTTTCTCACCGGGGATCACCGGGATGGCCAAATGATCCCGCAGGAAGTCTTCATACACCTTGTGCATGGTGCGCGTCTCAGCGATGGCTTCTTCGGCCGTTTCGTGTGCCGTGTGGCCTTCCTGCCAGAGGAACTCGGCGGTGCGGAGGAAAAGACGCGGGCGCATCTCCCAGCGCATGACGTTGCACCACTGATTGATCAGCAGCGGCAGGTCGCGGTAGCTTTCCACCCAGCGGGCAAAGGCGGCACCGATGATCGTTTCGGAGGTCGGGCGAATCACGAACGGCTCGGCCAGTTCGCCGGTCGGGATCATTTTGATCGTGCCATTCGGCTGCTTCTGCGCTTCGAGACGATGATGAGTGACGACGGCACACTCCGTGGCAAAGCCTTCGGCATGCTGCGCTTCTTTTTCGAGATAGCTGAGCGGGATCAGCAGCGGGAAATAGGCGTTCACATGGCCGGTGGCCTTGAACTTCGCATCGAGCTGGCGCTGGATGTTTTCCCACAGGCCATAGCCCCACGGCTTGATCACCATGCAGCCGCGCACCTCGGAGTTCTCCGCCATGTCAGCGGCACGCACGACCTGCTGGTACCATTCGGGGAAATCTTTGTCGCGTGTGGGAGTGATGGCGGTGGGGGTGCTCATGGGGCGCGCAGGATAGAAGCAAACAGCGGGTGGTCAAATGGGGCGGTGAACTGTGCTTCCTCAGCGAAACAAAAAATCAGCATTGCCCTGCAAGACTGGCTCCCGATACACTGACTATCTCGAACCTATGCGCTCACTCCTCTGCCTCGCCCTCGTCGCGTCCAACGCCTTCGCCGCCGACACGCACAAACTCACCCGTGTTTACGAAAAGCTCACCACCGAGCGCCCCATCGCCGTCGTGATCCCGGAAGACGGCAGCGGTCGCGAGTTTTTGGCCCTTCAGCGCGGCCAGATTCTGATTCTGCCAAAGGACGAGCAAGGCACCGAAGCCAAAACCTTCCTCGATCTCTCTCCGCGCGGCATGGAGGCCAAAGACGGTTTCTTTGAAGAAGGTCTCAATGGCTTGGCCTTCCATCCGAAGTTCAAGGACAACGGCCTCTTTTACCTCTGCTACACGCTGCAGAAGCCCAAACGCCTCATCGTCACCGAGATGAAGGCCAACGGCGACAAGGCGGACGAATCCACCGAGCGCGTGCTCATTGAAGTGCCGCTCATCAACTGGAACCACCACGGCGGCAACATCCTCTTCGGCCCCGATGGCTTCCTCTACATCGGCGTGGGCGACAACTCGAAGCGCAACGGCGAACTCAAGATGTCCCAGCTCAACGCCACGCTCTTCGGCAAAATCCTCCGCATCGACGTCAACAGCCGCGAGTACCACAACGCCTACGGCATCCCCGCCGACAATCCGTATGCCAGCGGCGTCAATGCGCTGCCGCAGATCTACGCCAACGGCATCCGCAACCCCTGGGGGCTGAGCTTTGACGCCAAAGGCCACCTCTGGTGCGCCGACGTCGGCCAGGACATCTGGGAAGAGATCAACTGGATCACCAACGGCGGCAACTACGGCTGGCAGTTCCGCGAAGGCCCCGCCGCCTTCCCCTTGAGCACCGACACGCCCCCCGCCGACGCCAAGTTCATCGAACCCATCCACGCCTACAACCACGCCGACGGCCTCAGCGTCACCGGCGGCATCGTTTACACCGGCAAAGCGCTGCCCGAACTCCAGGGTTCGTATGTCTATGGCGACTTCATCCTCGGCAAAGTCTGGGCGCTCAAAACCGACGACGCCGGCAAGGAACTGAGCAACGCCCTGCTCTACACCAGCCCGCAAACACCGGCCAACGACCCGAAGAAGAAACCCACCGTCTTGGTGAAGCCCACTGCCTTCTGCGCCAACGCCGCCGGAGAGATGCTCGTGCTCGACTGGAACGGTGCCATCTATAAGCTGGGCAAGTAGCCCGAAGTCAGCACTGCCCGAGACTCGATCTGCGCGAAAGTCTTCGTCACTCTGGTGCGTATTTTCGGGCATCATCCCCCTATGATGTCCAAAACCACCCTCTCGCTGACTTGCGCAGCTCTTGCCGCAGCGTCTCTGCATGCCCAGGACGCTACCGAAAAAATCACCTATCAGGATCACGTTCGTCCGTTGCTGGAAAACAAATGCTTCTCCTGCCACAACCCTGACAAAAAGAAGGGCGACCTCGATCTCACCAGCTTTGGTGCCCTGATGACCGGCGGTGGTGGTGGCTCAATCGTTGATCCCGGCAATGTCGATAGCAGCCGCATCTGGAGCACCTGCGCGAAAAAAGAAGAACCCTTCATGCCGCCGGAAGGCGCACCGCTCGGCCCCAAAGATCTCGACCTCATCGCCGCGTGGATCAAAGGCGGCATCCTCGACACGAAGAGCAGTCTCGCCAAAAAATCCTCGAAGCCAAAGGTCGATATGTCTGTCGCCATCACCAGCGGCAAACCCGAAGGCCCCATCGCCAAGCCGGAGAACGTCCTGCTTGAGCCCGTCGTCGTCACCCAGCGCACCACCGCCATCACCGCCATGGCCGCCAGTCCCTGGGCACCGCTGATGGCGCTCGCCGCACCGAAGCAGATCCTGCTTTACGACACCGACACCAAGCAGCTCGCCGGCATCTTCCCTTACACCGAGGGCTATGCACGCAGCCTGCGCTTCAGCCGCAACGGCTCATTGCTCATCATGGGCGGCGGTCGTGCTGGTAAAAACGGTCACGCCATCGTGTGGGACGTGAAAACCGGCAAACGCATCACCGAAGTCGGCAAAGAGTTCGACCAAGTCATGTCCGCCGACATCAGCCCAGATCACAAGCGCATCGTCATTGGCAGCCCATCGAAGAAAGTGAAGTGCTACAACACCGCCACTGGAGAAGAAGAATACGTCATCGCCAAGCACACCGAGTGGGTCATGAGCACCGCCTTCAGCCCCGATGGCGTCCTACTCGCCACCAGCGACCGCAACGGCAACGTCATGGTCTGGGAAGCCGACAGCGGCGGTGAATTCTACATCCTCGGCCAGCACAAAGGCTCCTGCGTCGATCTCTCCTGGCGCTCCGACTCCAACATCCTCGCCTCCTGCGCCATGGACGGCACCATCATGATTTGGGAGATGAACGAAGGCAAGCAGGTCAAGACTTGGGCCGCGCATGGCGGTGGTGTGCAGTCCATTTCCTTCACGCCTGATGGTAAACTCGTCTCCTCGGGCAACGACGGCCTCGTGCGTCTGTGGGACATCAATGGCAACAAGCTCGGTGAAGCTGCCAGCCAGGGCGATCTCGTCACCAAAGTCGTCGCCGGCTACGACTCCAAGACCGCCATCTCCGCCAACTGGCGCGGCGAAATCATCCAGTGGAACTCCAGCGCCGCCGCTCTCACTGAAACCGGTCGTTACGTCAGCAATCCACCGCTCATCGCCCAGCGCATCGTGCAGACCGAGCAGCGCATCGCCGAACTCACCGCGAAACTTCCCGCCACTCAAGAAGCCCTCAAAAAAGCCGAAGCCGATGCCAAGGCACGTGACGAAGCCCTTGCCAAAGTGCGTGCCGAAGTCGCCGCCACTGAAGCCCGCAGCAAAAATCTTCCCGGTGAAATCGCCGCCGAAGAAAAAGCGCTCAACGATTTGAAAGCCGCCATCGCGAAAGCCAGCAAGGACAAGGAAGCCCGCACCGCCGCCATCAAGCAGTTCACCGAACGCTCCGCCAAAATCGCCGCGCAGGAAAAAGAACTCGCTCCTGCCGCCGCCGAGGCCGCCAAACTGCCTGCCGCCGATAAAACCGTCACTGACATCAACGCGGCACTCGAAGCAGCGAAGAAAGAACTCGCTGCCAAAGCTGGTGATGCCGCTCTCACGGCCAAAGTAAAGGATGCCGAAACCAAACTCGCCGCCGCGAAGGCCGAGCAACAAAAGATCGCCCCGAACAAGGCCAAGGCCGATCAACTCACCGCCGCCATCGCCAAAGCGAAGACCGAACTCGGTGCCGCGCCTGCTCCCGTCGCTGATCTCGACAAATTGATCACCGACACCAACGCCAAGATCAAAACCACCACGGATGGCATCGCTGCAAAGAAAGCCGAATTGCCCAAGCTGCCAGCTCTCGTCAAAGCTGGTCCGGATCGCATCAAAGGTTCCGAAGCGGAAGCCGGAAAGGGTAAAGAACTCCTCGCAGCGGCCCAAAACACGACCAAAGCCATCAGCGATGAAATTGGCATTCTCCAAAAGGTCCCGACCGCGCTGAAAGCAGCACAGTTCAACACCGGAGTCCTCGTTGAGAAGGAGAAACTCGCCAAGCTTGAAGATGAATTCAATGGTTTCTCTGCCGCCAAAAAAGATGCCGAAGAAGCGAAAGTCTCCGCCTCAGCGCGCATTGAGGCATCGAATAAGGCCATCGCTGAATCCATCGCGGCCCTTCCCGGCCACGAAGCCACGTTAAAGAAACTCCAGGGCGAACTCGCAGCGCTCGAAACCGCCATCGTGCCCACTCGCACCGCTGATGGTGAAGCCGCGAAGAAAGTGGCCGAGCAAAAACAAATTCTCACCACCAAAGAGGCCGAACTCGCGGCCGCCACAAAGGCAAAGGACGAAGGCATCGCCGCCGCAAAGAAATCCGCCGAGGAGATCGCCAAAGCCATCGACCCGCTGAAGAAAAAACTCGCTGAAGTCGCTGGTAAACTTTATGCGCCTGAAAAAGCCGTGAAAGCGAAGCAGGACGCCCTCGCGCAAAAAGACACCGCCCTCGCCGCCGCCAAGAAAGCTCTCGCCGATGCCACCGCAGATGCAGCCACCAAGGCCGGCGCATTCAAAACCGCCGAAGCCGCTGTCGCGCCCGCCACTGCAGCTACGCAGGCTGCTGAGAAAGCGCTCGCCGAAACTCGTGCGAAACTGAATCAGGCCAATCAAGCGGTGCAACCGGCCAAGAACGCTGTTGCAGCCGCTGACAAGCAGATCGCCGACCTCAGAGCCAAGAATCAGCCAACCGCACCTGCTGAGCCCGCGTTGAACGATGCCAAGGCCAAGCTTGCCGCTGCTGAAAAAGCCGTTGCCGATGTCACCGCAGCACAAACCAACGCGCAGAAGGACATTGAGACCAAGAAAGCCGCCAAAGCAGCCGTCTCGCAGACTTTTGAGGCTGCCAAGAACGCCAACGGCACCGCCACCAGTCTCGTGACCAAGGCCACCAACACCGCCAAGCAGACCGAGCAACAGCAGGCCACCGCCAAGAACGAACTCGCCAGTGCGGAAAAAAATGCCGCCCCGATTCGCGGTCAGCGTGACAGCATTGCGAAGGAAATCGAAGCGCAGGGCAAAGCTCTCGCCGAGAAACAAGCCGCGCCTGCCGCCATCGAAAAAGATTACGCCGCCAAGATCGCGCCGATCAATGCCGCCATCGCCGCTGCCAAGACCGCGCTACCGCCACTCGAACAGACTTTCGCCGCCGCGCATGGCAAGCTCGACGCCGAGCAGAAAGTCGTCGATGCCAAGAAAGCCGAAGTCACGAAGTCCATCGCCGATGTCGAAGGCACGAAGAAGAAAAAGATCGACGCCGAAGCCACCATCGTTGCGGCCACCAAGGAAATTCCCGAGAAGGACAAGGCCCTCGTCGAGATCAACGCCGAACTCGCCAAGCTCCAGCCCCAGCTTGAGCCGATGCGCACCAAGGTGAAGCAGATGAACGACCAGTATCTCACGATGCTGCCGAAGTAAGCCGCGCCTTCCACGAATTCATTCACACCAGCAATGGGGGCCACACGGCCCCCATTTTTTGTCTTCAGCCTTCACCTTGCCCCCGTGGCATTCCGCGACATCATTCGCGCCCTCATTACCGCCGTGAAACCCTACTACATCACCACCGCCATCGACTACACCAACGCAGCGCCGCACATCGGCCATGCTTATGAGAAGGTGCTGGCGGATGTCATGGCACGGTTTCAACGGCTCAACGGACGCGAGGTGTATTTCCTCACCGGCGTGGATCAGCACGGTCAGAAGGTGCAGAAGAGCGCAGAAAAGGCCGAGCAGACACCGCAAGAGTTTGTCGATGGCATCACCCAGCATTTCACCGCGCTGTGGGACAAGCTGAACGTGCGTTACGACGGCTGGGCAGCGACAACTGACATCAAACACAAGCGCGTGGTGCAGGCGATGCTGCAAAAGCTGCACGATTGCGGCCAGCTTTACAAAAAGAGCTACGGCGGCTTCTACTCGGTGCGTCAGGAGCAGTTCCTCACCGACAAGGAACGCGGCCCCGACGGTCAGTACGGTGAGGAATGGGGCGAAGTGGTCGAGTTGCAGGAGGAGAACTGGTATTTCCGTCTCAGCGATCACGTCGAGTGGCTCAAGAATCACATCCGCGGGAACCCCGATTTCATCTTCCCGCCGCATCGTGCGAATGACGTGATCAACTCGCTCGAAGGAGCCGCGCAGGACCTGTGCATCAGCCGTCCCATCGAGCGCCTGAGCTGGGGCATCCCGCTGCCCTTCGACGAAAAATTCGTGAACTATGTCTGGTTCGATGCGCTGGTGAATTACGTCAGCTTCGCCGGCTATCTGGCCGATGAAGTCGGCAACACCGGCCTGCCTGAGTTTGAAAAAATCTGGCCCGCCGACGCGCATGTGATCGGCAAGGACATCCTCGTCCCCGCGCATGCTGTTTATTGGCCGATCATGCTGCATGCGCTCGGTTTCCCCGACGATCAGATTCCCAAACTCATCGTCCACGGCTGGTGGAACGTGAAAGGGGCGAAGATGAGCAAGAGCCTCGGCAATGTGATCGACCCGAACGTGCTCTCGAACACTTTCACGCCCGACGGCCTGCGTTATTACCTCATGCGCGACATCGCCACCGGCTACGACGCCGATTTCAGCGATGAGCGCATCATCATGAGCTACAACAAGGAGCTGGCCGGTGGATTGGGCAACTTGCTCAACCGCTCGATCAACATGGCGCAGAAATATCGTGCCGGTGTGCTCACGCCCGGCGATTACGATGACGAGATCAATCAAGCCCTGCGCCAGACCGTCGCCGAGGCCCTGCCTGCTTACCTTGAGAAGATGAATGGCTGGGACATCCACGAAGGCATCGCCGCTGCGTGGAAAATCGTCACGCACGCGAATGCGTTCGTCGATAGCACGAAGCCCTTCTCCCTCGCCAAAGATCTCGCGCAAGCAGCGCGACTCGACAGCGTGCTCTATCATCTCGCCGAAGCGCTCACGCATGTCACCATGCTGCTCAATCCGATCATGCCGACTGCGATGGTCACCGCGCGGGCGCAGATCGGCTGGGAATTGCCGACTGGCCTCAAAGTCAGCGATTTGAAATGGGGACTGCTCCCCAGCGGCCACCAACTCGGCGCGCCCGTGCCGTTGTTCCCACGTTTGGAGATCTCCGAAGAAAAATGATCTCGAAAAAGGCGACACGATCATTCCTTGCACCCACCGCCCTTCTGGCTATGACCAGTGGCGCACCTTGATGAAGAAAGCCCTCCTCGCCCTCGAAGACGGCCGAGTGTTTGAAGGCACGGCGTTTGGCGCCGATGCCGCCCACACCGGCGAAATTTGCTTTAACACCTCCATGACCGGTTATCAGGAGGTTCTCACTGATCCTTCCTATCGCGGTCAGATCGTGACGATGACCTATCCGCTCATCGGCAACTACGGCGTGAACCCTCTCGACACCGAAAGCGACCAACCGCACGTGCGCGGCTTCGTCATTGAGGAGCTTTGCGATGTGCCGAGCAACTGGCGCAGCACGCAGACGCTCGACGCTTATCTCAAGGAATGGAACATCCCCGGCATTCAGGGCATCGACACACGCGCTTTGACCAAACATCTGCGCACCCGTGGCGCGATGCGTGCCGTCATCACCACGACCGCCGCCAGCGCCGAAGAAGCCGTGAAAATGGCCGCCAGCAGCCCGCCGATGGAAGGCAGCGATTACGTCAAGGAAGTGACCACCAAAATGCCTTACCTCTGGGATCCCGAGGACAAGGATAGCCGCGACTGGGACATCCCCAGCCCCTCACAGAATCGTGAAGCCGGCCCTGATGGCGAAGTGTATCATCCGCTGGCAGCCGCAAAGCATCACATCGTGGCCTACGATTTCGGCATCAAACGCAATATCCTGCGCCGCCTGCGCCAGCACGGTTTCCGCGTCGATGTTGTTCCTGCCACCACGAGCGCCAAAGACGTGCTCGCCAAAAATCCCGATGGCGTCTTCCTTTCCAACGGCCCTGGCGATCCTGCCGCGCTCGATTACATCCACAAGGAGGTGAAGCAGCTCATCGGAGTGAAGCCGATCTTCGCCATCTGCCTCGGTCATCAGATTCTCGGCCACGCCTACGGCGGCAAGACCTTCAAGCTCAAGTTTGGCCATCGCGGCGGCAATCAGCCCGTCAAAGACCTGCGCAATGGCAAGGTGTCCATCACCAGCCAGAACCACGGCTTCGCCATTGATCCCTCTTCCTTGCCCAGCAACGTCGAAGTCACGCACATCAACCTCAACGACGGCACCGTCGAAGGCATGCGTCATCGCGAAGCTCCGGTGCTGAGCGTTCAATACCATCCCGAAGCCGCCCCCGGCCCGCATGACGCGAAGTATTTCTTCGCTGAGTTCTCGCGGATGATTGAGACAGGACGGTAAAGTGCTCGCCAGCCCGAGACCGCGATGAAGACACCACTGTTGTTTTGGTTCATCGCTGTGGCGGTTTGCTTCCTTCAGACGAACTGCCGTCGATCTTCAATCCCGGCTCACGTGGTACCGCCGTTGCCCATGGTGGCTGTCAGCGATGTTCCAAGCCCCAAATCGCCGACAATCGTCGTGCAAAAGGGAATGAACTTACGTACCATCGCAAAAAATGCATATGGACACGAGCGATTCTCTGGATTCATCGCCTCGCTAAATGGCGTGGCAGACCCTGAGTTGATTGTCGTCGGCCAAACGCTCAAGTTGCCTTCGTTAAGTGCCGCCTTCAGTGCTGCCGGGCTGGATTCCCAATACCAACCCGCCCTCAATGCGATTGCGAAGGCATGCACGGACTATTACGCCGTCGAACCTGCGTATCTGGAAGCGCGTCGGGCCAGCGGAGTCTCGGAGGGCAGATTCAATATACCGAAGGATATTCAAACCAAGCTACAGGCATGTGCGGACGCGGTCGAAGCGGGCGCCGAGATGCTTCGTTCGGTAAAACCAGGGCATGCACCGCCGAAGATGACAATTGATCAGTTTCTCGGAGTTGCCGCAGAGACTCGCGGACTCGCTTCAGGCTTGATCGACGGCTACGGTTACGACTACGACATGGTTGGCCAGCGATTTGGCCTCGGCTTCACAAACGCCATCGTTTGGACTTTGAACAAGCAGCAATAGTTCACACCGCGATCTCAGCCTTGATGGCCGGATGCGGGTCGTAGCCCTCGAGCGTGAAGTCTTCAAAGCGGAAGGCGTCGATTTCTTTGACGGCTGGATTCAATTTCATCACTGGCAGCGGGCGTGGCTCGCGGGTGAGCTGGAGCTTCGCCTGATCGAGGTGATTCTTATAAAGGTGGAGGTCGCCGAAGGTGTGGACGAATTCGCCCGGCTGGAGGTCGCAAACCTGCGCGGCCATCATCACGAGCAGCGCATAGCTGGCGATGTTGAAGGGCACGCCAAGAAACAGATCCGCGCTGCGCTGGTAGAGCTGGCAGCTCAGTCTGCCGCGATCGACGAAGAACTGAAACAGGCAGTGGCAGGGCGGCAGGGCCATTTTTTCGATGTGCGGCACATTCCAAGCGCTGACGATGTGGCGGCGGCTATAGGGATTCGTTTTGATGCCGTGGATAAGGCGGGCGATCTGATCGTGCGTCTCCGCCTCAGGTGCGCCCTGCCAGCGACGCCATTGAGCGCCATAAACGGGACCGAGGTCACCATTTTCATCGGCCCACTCGTCCCAGATGGTCACTTTGTTTTCTCGCAGGTAGCCGACATTTGTGTCGCCCTTCAAAAACCACAGCAGTTCGTGAATGATCGAGCGCAGGTGCAGCTTTTTCGTGGTGACGAGCGGAAAGGTGGTACTGAGGTCGTAGCGGCTTTGCTCGCCGAAAACGGAGTAGGCTCCCGTGCCGGTGCGGTCCTCACGGTAGCTTCCGTGTTCGAGCACTTTGCGCAGCAGGCGGTGGTATTCTTCCATCGTCCAGTCATAGCGGGGCATGCGGCGGATGCAAACGCGGCGGTTGCGGCACGGCTTCCCTGCCCCGATGCTGCGCCCATGGCCGATCTGCCTGAAGACAACGCCCTGCGCACCCGCATGCAGAAACTCCGCGTCCGCGAGGAGGATCTGGAGGAGTCGTTCATTCGTGGTTCAGGCGCGGGCGGCCAGAAGATTAACAAAACCAGCTCCACTGTTGTGCTGCGGCACATTCCCAGCGGGATCGAGGTGCGCTGCCAGCGCGAACGCTCGCAGTCGCAGAACCGCCTGATCGCCCGACAGGAACTCTGCGAGCGACTGGAGGCCGCGTTTCAAACCGCCAAGCTCGAAATTCAGAATGAACGCGAAAAAGTGCGCCGCCAGACCCGCGCTCGGCCTCGTGGCCTTAAAAAGCGTCTCGTCGCCGGTAAACGCCATCGCGCCGGGATCAAGGAGGGACGCGGCAAAGTGGGCGGTAATGACTGAACCGCAAACTTCCTTGCTAGAGAGCGCACTCGCGGCATGATCCGCGTTCCCATGAAAGCGCTCGTCCTCACTGCCCCGTCTGAGTTCAATTACGATCTCAACTTTCCCGAACCCACACCCGCCGCAGGCGAAGTTCTGGTGAAGGTGCAGGCCTGCGGCATCTGCGGCAGTGACATTCACGGCATGGACGGCCGTAGCGGACGCCGCCAGATGCCAATTGTGATGGGACATGAGGCTGCAGGCGAAATCATCGGCCTCGGTGAAGGAGTGACCGGCTGGAACCTCGGTGATCGCGTCACTTTCGACTCCACCGAATACTGCGGCGAGTGCGAGGAGTGCAAAGGGGGCTTCGTCAATCTTTGCCCAAACCGCCGCGTGCTGGGCGTCTCCCCCGGTGAGTATCGCCGCCACGGTTGCTTTGCCGAAAAGATCGCGCTGCCAACGCGCATCCTGTATCGCATCCCAGAAGCGCTCTCCTATGAGAAGGCGGCGTTTGCGGAGCCGGTGTCGATTGCGCTGCATGCAGTGAATTTGGCGGACGGTGTTGAAGTCGGTGAGGCTTTTGCCCCGAGTGAAGATCACTGCCATGAAGGCGGTTGCGATTGCGAGCCCGAAGCCAATGGCGGCACTGCTGTGGTCGTGGGAGCCGGTTTGATCGGCCTGCTGGTCATTCAGGCACTCAAAGCACGTGGCTGGGAAAAAGTGATCGCTGTCGATCTCGATGACAAACGCCTCGAGCTCGCTCTCAAGCTGGGCGCAGCGGAAGTTTTTAACGCCAAGCAGGAAGGCTTGGCCATGCACATCCGCAAAATTTGCGGCGGTGACGGTGCCGATGCGAGTTTTGAAGTCGTCGGTGCTGCGGCACCGCTCGATCTCGCGATCCGCAGCGTTCGCAAGGGCGGGCAGGTCGTTCTTATCGGCAATCTCCAGCCTAATACTCCCTTCCCGCTGCAAGAAGTCGTCACGCGCCAGATCACGATCAAAGGCTCATGTTCCTGCGCTGGCGAATACCCTGAGGCGATCCGCCGCATTCAAGATGGCAGCATTCAAGTCGAGCCGCTGCTCAGCGCCGTCGCTCCGCTGGCTGAAGGAGCAGGCTGGTTCAAGCGACTTTACGATAACAAGGAAGGCCTGCTCAAAGTGGTGCTGCAGCCCGCATGACCGCCATGATTCGCCTCTTTCTCCTGCTCTCACTGCCGCTCTACATCCTCGACCAGCTCACGAAGAGCTGGATCGTGGCGAACTTTCGGCTCTACGAGACTGAGCAGGAAATCATCCCTGGGATTTTCTGGCTGCATCACGCCGCAAACACCGGCGTGGCCTTTGGCATGTTCAATGGAACGCAGTATGCGAACTATGCCTTCACCGCCGTCTCGCTTGCCGCGCTCACGTTTATCTACGTGATGCATCGCAAGGGGCTCTTCCCTGGCAAATTGAGCCGCCTTGCAGTGGCGCTGCTGATATCCGGTGTCTTCGGCAATCTCACTGACCGGTTATTCCGCACCCATGATGGCGGGAAACTTTTCTCCGGCACCTTTCTCGATGGCTATGTCGTCGATTTCTTGAAGTTCGACTTCGGTTTTGCGCCGTTTCACCCGTGGCCGTCGTTCAATGTCGCCGATTCCTGCGTCGTATGCGCTGCGATCCTACTGGCTTTGGCGTCGTTCTTGGAAACACCGGAGCCAAAGCAGGCTTGAGCTATTCTACCGGCGGCGGTGACCAACGGTAGATACCGTCGAACCAAGACAGACTGCCGGGTGGAATGACTTTCCGTTTCGTATCCACCCAAAGGAAGCTGCCTTTACGTTTAAAACTGAAGCTTATGTCCTTTGACACATCCGGGACATCAGGCTCGACGAAGACAGTCTCCGCAGTGTTTTCGCCATTCTTCGATTTCACAACCTCGGCTGGAATTTGACCCGCTATATCTGATCCCTGATTTTCATTCACTCGAGTGCAGGAGAGGTTCACGCGTAGCTTGCCATCTTTCGCACGACGAATGCTTACATGGCCGCCAAAACCATCGTCATACTCGCCGTCCCAAGCTCCAGCACTTTTCGGGTCAGGCGGCTGCTGCAGGAAGTAATACCCCAAGGCCGTGGACTCAGCCAGTTTGAGCCAGTAATTGGCATCTTTCTCCTGAAGCGGCTGCTCCTTCCCTGAGGCAAATGGTTGTGCAGGCTTCGACTGCGCTGGTGCCGGTGCTTGATAGGCAATCTTCATCCAGCGCTCTCGCAGCACGGCCCAGCGCGACTTCCAGTCTGAGGCCAACGGCTTGTCCACCGCTGTCCAAGTGCGCGAAGCATTCTTGAGGGCCGCCGCTAAACGATCCTCTGCGGCTTGAAACTCTTTGCGGGCCAGTTGCACGAGTTTCTCATCACTGACCCGGCGATAGATGCCCAGGATGCCCGGATCCTGAGGCATTTTTTGTTCCGGCTTGAAACTGATCTCCATTTTCGACTCACCGCCTTTGGCGATGAAATATGAGCCTCTGTCCTGACCTTCATCGACGAGAGCAGCAAACACGATCTGGTTTTCCTTACGCGTCCCCTGCCCCGACCAACGCCCGGTCGAGCCTGGGTCAGCCGCCATGCGCACGCTGACCTCTACACGGCTACCTGATGTGTTCAGAGTGAGATAGCGCTGCCCCACCTCATCAAAATAATGGGTCACCGCCGTTGGTTCAGCAGCTTGAGCAAGCACTCCAGCCAAACACAGAAACGACAGACGGGCGAAATTCGATTTCAGGCATGATTTCATCGGCACCCATTCTCACAAGCAGATGTGGAATGTGCAAGAATTAGAAAAGGGGTATTTCTCCCTTCTCTATAATCATCGCAATTTTACCAACTTTCGGTGACCAATCAGGCTTTTAAGCAGGATAAACCTCACCAAAACCAAATAGGTCGCACTAAACGGGGATATTTGCTCATTTCAGCGACAAAATTAGATCACTGTAAATCAGAGGATTATACATTTTCTACCCCTTGGAAATTATCAATTTTACAAATTTATGATTTATTTCCGATATAGTTGTTGCAGTGATTCCAGATTTTGCTATAAATACTAGCAGAAACAAGAACCACTTACGCAGCCATGAAAACACTCACACGCCTCGCCCTCACCGTCAGCCTCCTCACAGTCGCTACCGCCGCGAACGCTCAGAACGGTTATTCCGCTGCCGGCTACTATGCCGCCCCACAAGCCCAGGCCGCTTACGCTCAACAACAGGCCAACGCTCAAGCATGGGCCGCCTACAATGCTCAGCAGGCCAACGCTCAGGCCTGGTCCAACTACTACGCCCAGCAAGCCGCCGCTCAGCAGGCTGCTGCCCAACGCGCCGCCGCCCAGCGCGCTGCCGCTGCTGCTCCTATCGGTGGCAATTCTCAGATCCGCTTCGACGGCCGCTTCGCTTCCGTCGGCCAGACCGCCCCTCAGGCCCTCCAGTTCGCCGTTTATGCTGCCAACACCCTCCAGAACAAGCCCTACGTGCTTGGTGGCGGCCATCGCAACATTAAAGATAGCGCTTATGACTGCTCCAGCAGCACTTCTTACATCCTCATCAAGGCAGGATTGCTGAACCGTTGCCTGTCCAGCAAGGAGTTCGCCACCTACGGCGAAGCTGGTGCTGGCCGCTTCATCACCATCTGGGTGAAGCCTGGCGAACATGTTTTCATGACCATCTGCGGTCTTCGCATGGACACCTCCGGCCAAGTCACTGGCGAAGGTCCCCGCTGGCGCACCAAGGGCCGTAGCTATGCCGGCTTCAGCCCTCGCCATCCTTTTGGCATGTAATTCTCATTTTTGTGACTCGATTCTCACTCACGAAAACAACAGGCCACTCAAACCTGAAACTCACCACCCAAAAACACCTCAAACCTCTCAAACCTACGAATCATATGAAAACAAACACCACCCTCTCCTCCGCCTCCAACAACGAAACCACCCTCGGCTGGACCTCAATGCCTGCTTACGGTGAAGTGATGAACAAGCTCATCGGCACCTCCCACACGGACGTCATCAGCAGTCTGAAACTCGAAAAGAAGAGCCTCGTGGAGTCCTTCTGGAGCACACTGACCAATCTCTAGTAAGCAAGACCGGGCACCCGCCCTTCATCTTGCCATCTGCGGCGACACAGGTATGGCTGAAGGCTTCACCGCATGCAGGTTCTCCGCTCCATCGATTCCCTCTCCACTCTCACTGGCCCACTGGCACTCGCTGTGGGAGTCTTCGATGGAATTCACCTTGGCCACCAAGAAGTCATCAGAGCCGCCCAAGAGCACGCCGCCCAGCATCACGGCACCGCCGTTGTCGTCACCTTTGATCCACATCCGGCCCATGTATTGCGCCCCGGATCGGCGCCCAAACTACTCTGCGGCCCGCGCCATCAGCAAATTGTCCTCGCTCAGATCGGCATCCCCTGCCTGCTGGCCTGCCCGTTCACCCCCGAGACGGCAAAAACACCCGCCCGCGATTTCATCCAGCAACTCGTTGACGCTGCAAGCCCACTTGGCTGCATCTCGGTCGGTTACACTTGGAATTTTGGCCACAAACGGGAAGGCAACATCCACCTGCTCATGGAAATGGGCCAGCAGCACGATTTTGCCGTGTATGGCGTGCCCCCACTGAAAATCGACGGTGAAATCGTCAGCAGCACGCTCATTCGCGAAGCGATCGCCAGCGGCGACTTCACCAAGGCCGCCACCCTGCTCGGCCGCGACTATTCTGCCTTCGGCACCGTCGTCGAAGGCAAGCAACTCGGCCGCCAGCTCGGTTTTCCCACCGCGAATGTCGATGTCGAAAACGAGCAACTGCCGCCACTGGGTGTTTATGCCGTCGAAGCTCGCATCGACGATGCTTGGCTGCCCGCCGTCGCAAATCTCGGTCGTCGCCCCACCGTCGCCGCAAATGCCGAGTCTTCACTCGAAGTCCACCTGCTCGACTGGAGCGGCGATCTTTACGGCAAAGACATGGAAGTGCGCTTCTCGAAGTTCCTTCGCCCCGAGATGAAATTCTCCGGCCTAGACGAACTCAAAGCGCAAATCCAACGCGACATCACAGCCGCGAAAGCCTCAGGCTCATGGCTTCTTTGGCTTCGGCGCTTCCTGCTTTGGATATCCTTCCAGTTTCACAACGCTAACCGCCGTTGTAGTCGGAAAATCCGCCGGCACAGGTGCAGTGCGCTCCACATTGCCGGTGGCAGCCCATTCCGTGCCACGTTGCAGGATGGTGTAAAAGCCGCGATCCAGCATTGAGTAATCTGCATGACCGAGTGTGGTGTGAAACACGCGGCCCTTGTGATAGCCCAGCACCATGTTGTTAGGCTCGTTCACGGCCGTGAGATCGGAGACGGATGTGCTCAGGATGTCCACATTCTCTGCCGGACCACGCAGCTTGCTGTAAAGTTCGTCCTTCGCATGCAGCCAGCGCTTCGGCAGACCGCGGGTGATGGGATGATCCGGATTCTGAATCTCCACCACAAACTCATGCTGCGCTCCATGGGCACCACCATTGCCCGCAGTCGTGTCGCGGAACAATTTTCCATCTTTGACATACAGCCACGGTCCCGACTTCTCATTGCGCCCGCCCCAGCCGCCGACACCGATCATATCGTTGTATTCCTTCCAATCCGGAAACGAATTGTTCGCCGCATGGATGGAAACAAAGCCTCCTCCGTCCGCGACATATTTCGTGAACACATCGCGCACGTTTTGCGGCCACGGTTCGCCGTTGTAATTGCTCATCACCACCTGGTAGTCGCTGAACACCGGATTCCAGGCCTGCCACGCCTCTTTAGGCGCACCTTTTGGCGGCGTCGTGCTCACATCCACGGTGAAGGCACCGCTGCTCTCCAGCGCATTCTTAAGCACCGGCGTGGTGATGTCCCACTTGTGGTTGTTTTGTCCGTCCACAATGAGGACTTTCAGTTTGTCAGCCGCTTGCAGGCTGCCGATGGCAAAAACGAGGATGGTATAGAGGATCGAGCGCATAAGAAGCCTCGTTGCTATCAGCCAGTGGCGATTTTGGCAAGAACGAACACACAATCCCGGCCCGTAATTCACTTTGACCCTGCACACCGCTCCCGACCACACTAAGGTGCTCCCTCGATGTCCCTGTTCGTCGCCTCCCTGATTTACCTCAACCTTCTGCTGATCCTCGCGGTCGTCTCCGCGTCGGAAACCGCCATCCACAGCGCTCGAGATGTGGAGGCACAGCTGCTTGCCGCGGGTGAAGGAACGGTGGCGCGCAAACTTCGCGCCATCACCGCGAATCCATTTGCACAGCTCCATCGTGCGCTGCTGCTCTCTGCGGCACTGAACCTCGCACTCGCCGCACTTGGCCTCTGGATTGTGACCGGGCCACTGTTGAATCTCGGTTGGAATCCGTGGGTCTCATCATCCGTGCTATTCTTGGCAACGGTTCTGCTAGGAGATATGACCCCGAAATTTTTCGCCGCTCGCGCACCTTCCGTGGTTCTTCTTGGCAGTCTGCGCCTGCTCAATCCGCTGCGCAACGTCCTCGACCCCCTCGCTTCGTTTGCCGATCGTGCCACCGACGTGCTGCTGCAAAAATTTGTCACCCGACACGTGAAGTCGCGCCTGCCGGTCACGCGCGATGAATTTGAAACCCTCGTCGAAATGCGTCAGGAGCAGGGCCTGCTCGACAGTGATGAAAGCGCCATGATTCATGAAGCACTCGACATCGAAGCACTCACCGTGCGCGACTGCATGATCCCTCGCGTCGATCTCGTTCTCATGAGCAGTGAGGATGCACCGGCAAAGACCACCGCCATTCTGGAGAAATCCGCCAGCCGCTTCGTGGTCGTGTATGGCGACACCCCCGACTCCGTCGAAGGTGTCATCGACACCAGCACGTGGAAACTCACCAACCGTCCTGAATGGCGCACCCTCCTACGCACTCCGGCCTTTGTGCCTGAAACCATGCCTGTGCTTGAGGCGCTTGATCATCATCTGCAAAACGATGATCAGCCGGTGCTCATTGCCGATGAATACGGTGGCCTCGAAGGCATGATCACCCGTCGCGAAATCGCCGACTGGCTGCTCTATGAAGCCGCCCCATGGCACGGCGAAGCCGCCGAAATCCGCGATCTCGGCGGTGGTCGTTATCTACTTGATGGCGGCACGCGTCTTGATCATCTCCAAAAAGAACTGGGCATCGAACTCGACGCTGGCGGCATCGACACCATTGGCGGCCTCGTCTTCAATCACCTCGCTCATGTGCCCAAACAAGGCGAGCGCCTCACCATCGACGGAGCCGACATCAAGGTCCGCCGCATCGTCCGCGCCCGCATTCAAGAAGTCGAACTCCGCCTCAAGCCCAAGTCCGCCGATGTATCTACCTCTATCTAGTCTCGTCATTCGTCATTCGTCATTTGTCATTTTCAAATGACCTGGCTTCTGCTCATTCTCTGCCTCGCCCTTTCCTTCATCCTCTCTGGTTTGGAGAGCGCGGTGCTGGCTGTCAGCCGCGTGCGCGTGCGTCATGCGGCGGATGAAGGTGATGCCCGCGCACGCGGCCTTCTGCCGCTGCTGGAAGATCGCGATGCTCTCATCGGTTGCATCACCGTGGCGAATCACATGACCAATCTCACTGCCTTTGTGCTCATCGCATTGCCTGTCGTGCACAGCGCCAGTATCTGGGGTTATGCGCTCGCTTTCGTATTCGCGCTACCGATGTTCCTTATCGGCCTTGAGGTGATGCCAAAAAAACTGTTCCGGCGTTATCCGTTTCGTTCGATGCGCTCGGTTTCACCACTTGTGCATCTCGTTGGCCTTGGCCGACCTTTGTTTCGCACCATCGCTTCTGCTCAGAAGTCCGCCACAGATGCCGAAGCACCCAGTGCCGCACATCAGGCTCGTGGTCGTGACGATCTAAAGGCGCTGGCCCAGGAACTGACCGCACAGCATCAGCTTTCCGCCACTGCCACGCACCTCATTGAGCGAATGCTCGACTACAAGAAGCTCAGCACAGCCGATCTCATGCAGCCGCTCGCGCGCAGCATAGCCCTCTCCGCTGAAATGGCCCTCAGCACCGCGCTGATCATCGCTCGTGAGCAGAACTGCACCCTGCTTCCCGTGCTCGGGGACAACGGCAGCTTCATCGGCGTCCTCGACACCGCTGAGCTTCCCGCCTCCATCCCGCCAGACCGCCTCGTGCGTCAGCACATGCGCACGCTCGACACCATGTCTGGCAGCCTGCCAGCTCTGCATACCTTGCAGCGCATGCGCAAATCAGGCCGCCGCCTTGCCATCGTCACCGACGAACGCCACGCCCCACTCGGCCTCATCACTGAGGAGCGCTTGCTCGCACCGTTGATGCATTGAGGGGAAGATGAAGAAGTTTACGGTGGTTGACGATTGTTGACCGTCGTTGACGATGGTTGTTTCCAACTCGTCATTCCTCATTCTGGTTTCGTCATTTCACGCCATGCCCCAGCTCATCTTCGCCACATCCAATGCCCACAAGACCGAAGAAGTCGCCGCCATTCTCGGCAGCGTCTGGCAGGTTGAAGATCTCCGTGCGCATCCCCTCATCACGCTTGATGAAGAAACCGGGGACACCTTCGAGGCCAATGCCATCATCAAAGCCGTCAGCGGCAGTCGTGGCGCTCCCGGTCTGCTCGTGCTCGCGGATGACTCCGGCCTCGAAGTCGATGCCCTCGGCGGCGCACCAGGTGTACGCAGCGCCCGTTATGCCGGAGAGACGGCCACCGCCGCTGATAACCGCATCAAACTGAAAGCCGAACTCGCCAAGCGGCCTCAAAACAGCCGCTTCATCGGCCGTTTCCACTGCTGCATGGTCCTCGCACGCGATGGTAAAGTGCTGCACATCACGCACGGCAGTGTCGAAGGCCATCTTCTACTCGAAGAGCAAGGCGCAGGCGGTTTCGGTTATGATTCGCTCTTCATTCCCGATGGTTTCAGTGACTCCTTTGGTGTGCTTCCCGCTGAAACCAAAAACCAGCTCAGTCATCGTGCACGTGCGCTGGCGGCGATGAAGCAGCAGCTCGACTCACGGCTCTGATCGCATGCGACGCCTCACCTTCATCGCCGCCCTCGCTCTCACAAGTTGTGTTCAACCACCACGCGCCACACCGGTCGCAGGCGAATCGGACGAAGCACCCTTGGCACCGCGCTATCCGTCTTGGGACGAAATTCCAGGCACCGCGCAAAACACGGGTACCTTACCCTCGCCGCTCGTCGGTGGTGCCTCGCTGCATCATCTCACCGTCGCCAACAACGTTGAGTTGGAGGTCGTGATCTTCGACAGCCGCAGCTACGCACTCCAGATCATCGATCAGCCTGAAGACTGGTCCGGCGGTGGCAAGATCACCGAGTGCCTGCGCAAGGCCGGTGCCATCGCCGGCGTGAATGGCGGCTTCTTCACGCCACAATTCACGCCCATGGGCCTCATGATCGCCAATGGACGCAAGACCGGTGCCTGGCAGCAGAACAAACTGCTCACCGGTGCCGTTGTCGTCGATGCACAACCTCGCTTGCTCTGGAATGCCGAGGTCAGCCGCAACAGCGCCCGCGAACTGGTGCAAGCCGGCCCGCGTCTGGTCGATGCAGGGCGTGCGGTGCCGAATCTTGAACGCAGCAAGCACACCACCCGCACTTTCATCGCCACCGACGGCGAGCATCGTTGGCTCTTCGGCATCGCCCGCAGCACCAGCCTCGGCGAACTCGCTGCCATTCTCGCCACGCCGCATCTCCTCCCCGGCTTCCACATCCACCGCGCCCTGAACCTCGACGGCGGCCACTCCTCCGCCCTCTACTACCGCACCGCCGACGGCCATGAGCACTCCGATCCCGGCTGGAGCACCGTGAGAAACTATCTCGGCATCGTGCCGCGTTGAGTGTAGTTGACGGTGGTTGGCTGTGGTTGACGATGGTTGTTCCAAACCAAGAACCAAGAACCACTAACTCTTAACATCTCCCCATGTCCCCTTCCTCCAAAGCCTTCCTCCTCGATCTCCTCTCCACCCCCAGCCCCACCGGCTTTGAGGCACGCGGCCAGCGCAAGTGGGCGGCGTATGCGCGCCAGTTCGCCGATCGGGTGGAAAGCGACGCCTATGGCAGCGCCTGGGCCACTCTGGAGGGCGGCACGAATGGCCGCCGCCTCATGTTCGAAGCCCACGCCGATGAGATCGGCTACATGGTGAAGTTCATTTCCAAAGACGGCTTCATCTTCGTCGATCGCGTCGGCGGCAGCGATGTCGCCACGGCTCGCGGTCGTCGCGTCGATATCTTTGGCGACAGCGGCACCGTGCGTGGCGTCATCGGCAACATCGCCATCCACATCCGTGATCGTGACAACGAAAAGGTGCCGAAGGTGCATGAACTCGCCATCGACATCGGTGCCAGCAGCGCCAAGCAAGTCGCCAAGGCCGGCATCCGCGTCGGGCATCCGGCCGTGTATGCCGACGGCGTCGAAGAACTCGGCACCGACAAGCTCTGCGGCCGCGCCTTGGACAACCGCATCGGCGGCTTCATCATCGCCGAAGTCATTGCCCGCCTCAGCAAACGCAAAACACGCCTGCCCTCCACCCTCTATGCCGTGAATGCCGTGCAGGAGGAGATTGGCGGCCACGGCGCACGCATGATCGCCCACCGCCTCATGCCGGATGTCGCCGTCGTGCTCGATGTCACCCACGCCACCGACACCCCGCACGTCGATGAAAAGAAGCACGGTGCCATCAAGCTCGGTGGCGGTCCCAGCCTCACCCATGGCGGCGCGAACCACGTCGAAGTCGTGAAGCGCCTCATCGAAGTCGCCGAGAAAGCAAAAATCCCCCTTCAGCACGAAGCTTCATCGCGCAGCACCGGCACCGACACCGACGTCATCTTCCACCAGCAGAGCGGCATCCCCAGCGCCCTCGTGTCATTGCCCCTGCGCTACATGCACAGCGTCGTCGAAATGGCCCACCTCCAGGATGTCGAGCACACCATCCAACTCCTCACTGCCTTCGCTGAGAGCGTGAAGTCGAAGGATGTGTTTCGAGTGAAGTTGTAGCCGCGTTCTTCGCGACTCTGCCTCCTGCCTCCTGCCTCCTTTCCCCATCTAGATTCACAGGAGATCACAAAGACAACGTAGCTCAGAGTCCGGCAGGTTGGCCGAAAAGAGGACAAGATGGAAAAGATCCAAATCCGGCTTTTTTAAACTCTTTCGTTTCTTTCGGCTCATCCCGTCTCCCTTGTCTCTTGCCTCCAGTCCGCATTCACAGGAGATCACAAAGTCACCGAAGCTCAGAGTCCGAAAGGTTGGCCGAAAAAAGGACAAGATGGAAAAGATCCAAATCTGAGCCTTCTTCGTTTATGTGGACAGCAAAAGTTGGGTAACAACCCAGACTACCATGAACAACTCAACAACCCTAAAGCGCTCGTATGACGAGCAGTTCAAG
>Ga0209086_10000310_pt1 | contig 42329 bp, 44 predicted proteins | sample M_130207_XF_Meta_FD_187312 | JGI IMG/M metagenome (GOLD analysis project Ga0209086, IMG submission 187312) | Freshwater microbial communities from Lake Montjoie, Canada to study carbon cycling - M_130207_XF_MetaG (SPAdes) (version 2) | ecosystem: Environmental > Aquatic > Freshwater > Lake... | reverse complement strand
TTAAAGAACCTCCAATGTTTAAATTTCCAGAAGAATAAATATTACTAAAAGAACCTGTTGTACCAGTAATACCTCCTGGTGCAGAAATTATATTAGATGAAGATAAATAATTAAAAGAACCAGTGGAACCAGTAATTCCTCCAGAAGCTGATAATATTCCACTGTGAGACCCATTTACAAAATTTAAAGAACCTCCCATATTTAAATTTCCAGAAATATTTACATTATTAAAAGAACCTGTAGAACCGGTAATACCAGCGTTAGCAATTATTTTTTGTGTATATATAACATTTGTGGTATCAATTATATCTTTATTATATGTTACTGTTCCATTATGTGTAACATCCCCATTAAAAACTGAAGAACCATTAACAAATAAATTATTAAAAGAACCTGTTGAACCAGTTATACCACCAGAAGCAATTATTAATCCATTATTTATAACAGTTCCAGAAAAAGAACCAGTACTTCCAGTAATACCACCAGAAGGTGATAATATTCCACTATAATACCCATTTACAAAATTTAAAGAACCTCCAATGTTCAAATTTCCAGAAATATTTACATTATTAAAAGAACCTGTAGAACCGGTAATACCAGCATTAGCATGTATTAATCCATTATTTGTTGAAACACCATTAAAAATTGAAGGACCTGATATATTCATTCCATTACTTGAATAAATGTTATTAAAAGAACCAGTACTTCCAGTAATTCCACCAGAAGCAGCTATTGATTGTGTATATGAATGAATTGTGTTATGAATAGTGTCTTGAGTTTCAATTACAGGTCCATAATAAGTAACAGGTCCATGAAACACAGCAGAAGCATCAACATTAAAATATTTAAAAGAACCTGTTGTACCAGTAATTCCACCAGAAGCTGATAATATTCCACTGTGAGACCCATTTACAAAATTTAAAGAACCTCCAATGTTTAAATTTCCAGAAGAATAAATATTACTAAAAGAACCTGTTGAACTAGTAATTCCACCAGAAGCAATTATTAATCCATTATTTGTAACAGTTCCATTATTTGTAACAGTTCCATTATTTGTAACAGTTCCAGAAACAGATAAATTATTAAAAGAACCAGTACTTCCAGTAATACCACCAGAAGCTGATAATATTCCACTATGAGACCCATTTACAAAATTTAAAGAACCTCCCATATTTAAATTTCCAGAAATATTTACATTATTAAAAGAACCAGTAGCACCGGTAATACCAGCATTAGCAATTATTTTTTGTGTATGTGTAACATTTGTGGTATGAATTATATCTTTATTATATGTCATTGTTCCATTATGTATAACATCCCCATTAAAAACTGAAGAACCATTAACCAATAAATTATTAAAAGAACCATTAGAACCATTAGAACCAGTAATACCAGCACCATTATGTAGTGTAGAACTAATAATAGAATCAACATAAGCTTTACTAACAACTGATTGTTGACTGCTATACACGTTCGATGTATCAGTTAAATACATATTATGTGATGTGATATTTCCAGTAGCAGTTAAATCTCCTGTTATACCTTGATTTCCAGTAACAGATAAATTTCCTGCTATATTTTCATTTCCAGTAACAGATAAATTTCCTGTTATACCTTGATTTCCAGTAACAGATAAATTTCCTTCTATATTTTCATTTCCATTAATATCACATTTTAAAGTATTATCTTCTGTAACAGTTCCTGTAACAATTAATTTATTTATTGTACTATAATTACTTGCTACTATATTATGTTTAGCACCATATTGTAAACCACCAAATCTTCTAAATGACATTTATATATAATAAGGTTTAATTTAAAAATATAAAACACATTATTGTAGTATATTTTTATGTAGTGATATTTTAAATGTATAAATTATTTTATAAAATAACAAAAATATTTAGCTTATAAATGGTATATAATATAGAAGTATTAATAAAATGTTTATTCTGATTTAAAACAATGAAAAATTTGTGGATTTAGATTTATATGATTTAGACTTAGACTTAGACTTAGATGAAGATTTATGTTTTTTATATACTTTATATGTTTTATGTGTTTTTTTATGTTTGTTGCGTTTTCTGGGTGTAAAACTATATTTATCACTTGTTTTTTTGTCAATTGTAATAGGAATAATTAATTCTTCATTTGGCAAAGGACTTGAAAGATAATTATTATGATTTGAAGAACCTATAATATCTTCAATTGAAGTAATTTGTGGCTTTGTTTCTGATTCTTGAGTAACGTATGATGGTTGTATTGGTAAAAGTTTAGGAGTTTTGGTATTAGGAAATTCTACTTGCATTATTCTATCTTGGTTTCTAAATATAGGTTCATGAAAGTCTGATAAAAGTCTTTTATCTATAGGCATACCTACACTAGGTACATTAAGTATACTAGCTAAATCATTGTTATCAAGCTTAACATCAAAATTATGCTTGTTACCGTCAGTATTTGAAATAATAGATATAGATGCTATATTTCCATCATAATCAGCATCCCAATTGATTTCATTAAAATGATTTTTATTATTATTGTGAACAAGTGTTTGAGTTATTCCTCTATTTTTAATATAAGTATTAAGCATATTTATATTAAAAACATATTATTTTTATTTAATATGTAAAATAAATAGTTAAAAAATATAGAATATATAAATATGGAACTTAATTTTTCAGAAATAAACAATATAAACACAAAAATTCCTTATGAAAATGTTGATTATAACAGTTATGATAGTAAAAATAATAATCCCGAAAAATATTGGGAACAAAACACACAAAAACAAATACAACCAAAAAAAAAAGTTTCATTTGATGACATTTTATCAAATATGAATTTAGTTGTAAATAAATCAGGTATTTTACAATTTATGTCTCATAACAACCCAAATGAAGAACATCCACAACAATATCCACAACAACAATATCCACAACAACAATATCCACAACAACAATTACAAGTTAATAAAACTGTAGAAAAATTAGATCCTTCTGTAAAAAATAGTTATATTTATAATAAATATTTCCAAGACTATAAAGATGCAAATCCAGTATCTCCACAAATAAGAGTTCCAAAAACAATGGAGGAATATAAGAAAATGTTATTAGAAGATAAAATTAAGGCATTAGAACAAAAAAAAAGAATATCAGAAATAAAATCTACAAAGTTAATGTTTACAACAACTCCATCAAATCAAATAAATCCATCAAATTCAAGAAATATACAAGCTAGTAAAAATAATTTAAGAATGATGAGCTTTAGATAAATATATGTAAATTTAGAAATATTTTTTAAGTTTTTCTATAATTTCTAATTTTTGACAAATAATTAAAATTACTACTTCACGACAAAGGGAGCATACATAGATGTCTTGCATTTTAAGACAATTTTCTACACAATATCCGCAAAAAGTGTGATGACAATTTAAAGAACATATTTCATTTTTCTCTCTTGTTTCGATACAGATACAACAAATTGATTCTTCATCTGAAATTAGTAAAGTTTTATAAATAATATCAATATTTTGTTTAGGTTCTTCAAATCTAATTGTGGGATGAATATTTATATAGTCTATAATATTATCATCGTTATTATAAATAATATATTCATATGAATTATCACTAGTATAATTATAATTCGGATTTCTAATTTCATTTGTTTCAATTGATTCTCTTGTTTCTTGTACGTATTCTCTGTCTTCTTCTTTGATTTGTTGTGATTGTATAAATTCAGACATCTTTGAGATAAGTAAATAGTTTTATTTTGTCGTTAAATAAAAAGTGTGTATATTTTCTTTAAGTTGTTTTAAGTTTAAATATTAAATTATAAAAAACTACTTAAAGACAATTATTAATATTATATTGGAGTGTTAGGTTACAGCAAATTTAACAAGAATTTTCTTATTTAACCGTTGAATTCGCATTCAATATGGCAAAACCTAACCGCATAATCCGACTTTAGCTCAGTTGGTAGAGCATTCGACTGTAGTAGTTTTAAAAGTTATCGAATTGTCGCCTGTTCGATTCAGGCAAGTCGGAATTTTTTAATATGTATAAAATAAAATACTTATTAAAACTAATCACTATCATTTTCTTTATTGCATATTACATCAAAATCCATAAGTGAATTAGATGAATCAGACCTTCTACTATGTTTATCATCATTTACATAGTCGTCAATGTTTAATTTGACATTATCAGCTTCACCAACTAATGTAACTATATTTCCCATTTTTTTTAAATTGATAATATTATTATTTTCATGTTTTTCAGTTTGTTCTTTTTCTGTTTGTTCTTTTTCTGTTTGTTCTTTTAATAATAATTTTAGATCTGAATAAATATCACCTTTTTCAATTTTATCATATAAACTGTCTACCAGTTCTTTATTATTTTTAAATAATTTTAATAATTTGTATTTATCAGCTTCTTTTTTTTTATCTATTTCTTCTCTCTTTTTTTCTTCATTGTCTTCTTTTTGTTTCATTTCTTCTCTATATTTATCTTGTCTACCATAAGGGTCCATAACATCTTCTATAAATTGGTTGATTTTTCTTGGGTCTATAATTTTTTCTTTTACACCAAATCCAAAAAATAACCATCTTCTAATTATCATTCTTTTAGTTTTTTCGGCATTTTCCATTTCTTTTATGAACATATCATCTATAATAGAAAAAGCAGATTTAAGGTCTAGTAAGTTATTAATATGTCTATTCTTTTCACTAATTAATCTACTAATTTCATTTTCCAAGTTTTTTACAGATTTTTTTTCTTTTTTTTTCTTTGATTTCAAAACAGCAATTAAATAATTTTTTTGATTTTTAACTTCTTTCAATGAATTTATTTTACGTTTTCTTATATCTTCTATTTTTTTTATAATTAAAAATACATTTGTATTATAAATAATTGGATAACTTGTTCTTATTGCTTTTGGAATTATAAATTGGTTTGTTTCTTTTATTTCATTAATTTTTTTTTCGGTTTCGACTAATTTTTCTTGAATGGTTTTACTGTCTTTTTCAAATAATAATGTTGTTCCTGAGAGAAATTCAATAGATGTTTGTAGTTTATCGTATTGATGTGATGATATTTTATGGGCTTCTGATGTTGCGTCTAGCTTTAAATAATTCACAACTGTTAACAGAAATGCAATAATTCCGTTTATACCTGCAAGAAAATATGCTCCCCAAGTATACTCTTTTATAAGTGAAGATAAAACTGTTGCTGCGGTTGATAATAATATTGCAGGCATCATTAAATAATTTAACCTTTTTTCACAATGATTTTTAGATTCCATATAAATAAGTTTTTGACCCCTTAAATATGTTGCCAAAATATCAAGAGCACTAGAATGATATTCTTTTTCACTAAAATAATCATTTAATATTTCTAGTTCAACTTCTTTATAGGTATATTTCTTATATGTTATTTTATTGTCTTTAATTTTAATAATATTTCCTGATAAATCAATTAAATTTCCTGAAATATCTGAAACACTACTAGTTGTCTCTTCTTCATCTTCATGTGAAACAACATCGTAATCTGGCGGAAGAACAGAATATTGAGTCTCTCCAATGTTACTCTGTATCGATATTAGATTTTCAGCCATTGAAGATTGTCTACCCCTTGGATATGCACTCATATTTTTATTTTTATTCATTACTGCTTGTAATTTATATTTTTTATTTGTATCCATAATAATATTCTTTAATTTAAAATTTTTCTAATAACTTATTGTATAATGTCTAAAACACGTAGAAATGGTCGCGGTTCGGCCACAAGAGGCTGGAAAAATGAAAAACCAGGATATCATCAAAAAACCGTTATGTTGAAACGATGTGGAAGAAAATGCTTTTTAGGTCCAGACAAAAAGTATCCTATTTGCAAAAAAAATACTTGTAAAGTAAGCATAAAAGGAGTTTATTCTGCTTACATTAGAGCACGACAATATCATAAAAAAAATATATCAAAAAAAGCAAAAAATATACTTATAAAAATGGGAGCCAAGCGTTAATTAATAAGTAAATAAAATAAAATTGAATTATATTTAAAATTAATTATTATAAATATAATATAATATAACTTATCAAAACAATGTATGAACCTGAAAATTTATGCGATAACTGGGGATTTTACATTGACATAGAAAGTTTAAACCATGTTAATCAAGATAATGATGAAATAATGAGAAGAAAATACAAAGCAAAAAAATTTGAAAACTATAATAAATTTAAAAAATATGAAAATAAAATTAATATTTGTGATACAATATATGAAGAAAATATATATGGAGGAGAATTTGAGCTTTATGAAGATATAGATATAAATGATAAAAAAGACAATTTGCTTGTTAAGGTAAGTTCAACAACTATTATTACAGCTATTCTTACATATTTTATATTCTTTCTAATTTAGGTTATAAAGAAAACAAGAGTAATTATGTCTTATTTAGTCAAGTCATTTATTTATAAAAATTAAATATTAAAATATAAAATTACTATACCAGAACCACCATTTCCTCCACTTCCACTTGAATAGAATGTTACACCATCACCACCAGCACCACCACCTCCACCTCCACCATAATTTGGTGTTGCATTTTTTCCATATGGATTTGGAATACCAGCATTATGTCCACCATCTCCAGCATAATTATTTCCCGCTTGACCTCCTGAAAAAACTGAGGAACCACCACCACCACCAGCTCCAAAAGAGTTACCATAATTATAGACAACTGTTGTGCTAGTTGCACCACTTCCTCCATTTGAAAGTTCTATACCACTTCCTCCACCTCCTCCACCGTTTATACCAGCATTACCAGGTGCAAAACCTGCTGAATTCGCTTCTCCTATCCCTCCAAGACCTCCATCTCCTGAATTTCCTCCATCTCCGTTTGATGGAGTAGAAGTATCAGAATGTTGACCACCTAAACCACCAGATGCAGAATCTATTGTATTTAATGATGAAATATCTCCTGATAAACCATCAGTTGGTATTTGTGTGGCGTTTGAATTATTTCCTCCGTTTCCCCCATTTCCGACAGTTATAGGATAAGTTTTTATAGCACTTATAAAATTACCATTCTTGACTTGTCCACCTCCACCTCCACCTGCTCCACCAACTGTTGGATTTGGAGCAGCACCACCACCTCCACCTCCACCACCACCTCCTCCAACAATAGTGTAATTAACACTTATATTTGGACACGAAAAATAAATTGTTCCATTTCCAGTGAATATTATAATTATATTGTATATTGAATCTCTTGTGATTGTATAAAAACCAGTTGCATTATAAATTTTATTGTAAACCATATAGTTAGTAAAATTATTTATTCCACAAGTTGTGTTTCCAAATAAATTACCACTAGGATCAATAACATAATTAGAAAAATTAGGTACAGTAGGATTAATATAAGGAACCGTTGTAGTTATAGCAACTGGACAATTTCCAGACAAATCTGAAATTGTACAAACCCCTTCTAAATCCAATTTTGTATATAAATTAATGTATAAATTTGCCTTATCAAAATTACTTAAAAATGGATTAAATTTTAATGTGTTTGCTTTCTTAAGCATTAACAAATTACTTTGAGAACCAATATTTTTATTAGGATGACAAACATTTGGTGAGCAGTAAGTATACTTAGCTTTTTTATTTAATATATATTCTCCTCCTTCCAATGGTTCATTTACTTGACCAAAAGCAGATTTTCCTGAATAACTTTTAAATGGTCTAGACATATATTTTATAAAGATATTTTTTAAATTTAAAATTGATTTAATAATATCATTGGTAGTTTAATTTATTGTAAAGATGAAATTTATATTTCCAAAAATTAAAAATCCGATAAAATTTATATTTGGAGAAGATAAAGATAAACTATTAAAAACAAATTTAATTAATAAAATAGATAGAAATTATATGGAAAACGGTTCTGATATTAAATGGGAAGATACTGTTGAGTTTACATTTCCAATAACTGGAGGAAGAGTTATTAAGGTTTATGATGGCGATACAATAACAATAGCTTCAAAATTGCCATACAATGAATCACCTATGTATAGATTATCTGTAAGATTAAATGGGATAGATACTCCAGAAATGAAGGGAAAAGGTATTTCAGATGAAGAAAAAGAAGCTGCAAAACAATGTCGTGAATTTGTTCATAAATTGGTTTTTAACAAATTTATAAAATTAGAAAATATTCAAAGTGAGAAATATGGCAGAATATTAGCAGATGTATATATTGACGATATTAATTTAAATGAACTTTTAATTAAAGAAAGATATGCGGTTAAATATGATGGAGGAACTAAAATTAAACCTTCATCATGGTTAAAATATAGACTTACAAGTGAATTGTAAAATTACAGATCATAAACACTTGTAAGTAAAAGTGTGATATTATAATCCATATTATTTAAATCAATTATTCGACCATATTCATCCATTAATTGAATAGTAAAATTATGAAGATTAACAGGACCAAAATATTCTCTGGCTGGAGCTGATGTGCTTGCTACTGAATTTTCATAAAATAAATCAAATGGACTTGAATTACCTATTGGAAATTTAGCTAATATGTTATTATTTAAAACTGAAGAGTTTAATGCTGAATAAAAATTTTTTGATACACTATTATTGTAATCATCTAGAACTAAATATATATATTTTGCTCCGCTAACATCAACAATTCCTTCTGATACATAATTTAAGTTATTTACATAAATACCATTTCTAAATCCTAACATCCAACCGAATTTTAATGGAAGTGGTGTGCTATTATCCTCAACACCAAATCTATCGGCTTGAAAATTTAACTCAACAAAATCTACTGTATTTATATTTATTTGTCCGACAATTGTTTTCCCACTACCAACTAATGTTTTTGTTGCTGTTCCAACTGCTAAATCAACGTTAAACGTTATTAGATTAAATGGAATGAAAGAGGCTTGTAATTCTGTATTTATTGCTGAAATAACACTAAATTGGTCATAATTACCATCAGGAATAGATATAACAGTTGAACTTGCTATTCCACCTGTAGGTGTTACAGTTATTGTGAAAAAATTATTACCATATTGCTTTGATATAGCATAATAGCTTACTGGTATGTTTACTGAAGTTAATTTAAGCTCAAGTATATCGTTAAAATTTGCTGGCAATACAAAATTAAAATTAGTTGAAGAACTTGTATAATAATTATCTCTAAATCTAGTGTCAATTACTAAATTTTTTTTAATGATTCTCTTTTTAATAGGATTAATAACACCTGGATAATATTCGCTTGGAAATGAAGAAACAGGAGGTCTTTCATATCTTACTTGAATAGGATGTTCAGTTGAATTATCTTCTAATGGACTTTGTTGTAATTCATAATATGATTTATATTCATCGCCATAAAGTTTATATTCATCAATAGTTTTTCCAGAATCTTCATTTAATATTATATTTTTTGCTTTAATTAAAAAATTTAATGTTTTTACTTGAGTGTCTTTACTTATTTTATTATTTTTTATAATATTATCTTTCATTTTTGCTTCTTTTATTTCAACAATATTCTTGTCGAAGTTAGAAGGCAATTCAAACATTTGTATTAATTCATCTCTGTTATAATTTTCAATATCTAAATCAAAGTTCATATATTATATAAAGTAAATTTATTTAATATATTATATTTAAATTATAAAATTGATATAAAAAACAATATTAAATATAAAAGTATAATTATTATAAATGGAACTTTCAAGAGAACAACAAATAGCATTTGATAAATATGTTCAAGGTCATAACATATTTATTACAGGTCCAGGTGGTGCAGGAAAGTCAGCATTAATTAAAATGATACACCAGCATGCTTATTCACGATTCAAAGATATTCACGTGACAGCTCTTACAGGCTGTGCAGCAGTTTTACTTAATTGTAAAGCAAAAACTCTCCATTCGTGGGCAGGAATTGGATTGGGAAATGGAACAATAGAGCAACTTGTAAATAAGATTAAAAAAAATAAATTTGCCAAAGCTTTATGGAGAGGAACAGATATTTTGGTTGTTGATGAAGTAAGTATGCTTTCATTAAAGTTATTTAATACATTAAATGAAATAGGTAAGGCTGTAAGAGGTAATTTCAAGCCATTTGGAGGTATTCAAATGATATTTTCAGGAGATTTCTTTCAATTACCTCCAGTTGGAGACAAAGACGAACCAGATACACAGCGTTTCTGCTTTGAAAGTGACGATTGGAATTCAGTATTTCATAGAGATTGTCAAATACAATTGGTAAAAATTTTCAGACAAACAGACGAAATTTATTCAACAATTTTAAATCAAATTCGCGAGGGAAAAATTAAGCGAAAAGCGAATGATTTACTCCTTCAATATGTAGGTCGACCTTTTGCGGAAAATTTGGTGGCCGAGCCTACAAAATTGTACCCTACAAAGAACAAGGTAGAACAAATCAATGTTATGAGAATGTCAGCTCTACAAGGAGACGCAAAGGAATTTAAAATAAAATATTTAAAAGACTTGGAAATGACGAAGAATGATAGAGCAAAACGTATTGAATTTACTGAAAAAGATATCCAAGCTGAGCTTGATTTTCTTGCAGGAAATTTGATGTGTGAAAAAGAAATGAAACTAAAAATAGGCTCACAAGTTATGTGTATTGTTAATATTAAGTCAGAGCAAGGAGATGTCTTAGTTTGTAATGGAAGTCAAGGTATAATAAAAGAATTTTGTCCACTTACTGGATTACCAAAAGTAAAATATAATAATGGTATTGAAATGTTAATGGGTAGACATAGTTGGGAAAGCGAAAAAATTCCTGGAATTGGAGTTGCACAAGTTCCATTAATTTTAGCGTGGGCTTTAACAATTCATAAATCTCAAGGTGCGACGATGGATGCTGCGGAAATTGATGTTGGAAGTGGAATATTTGAATGCGGACAAACTTATGTGGCATTATCAAGAGTTAAGAGCTTAGATGGTCTATATTTAACATCATTTGACGCAAAAAGAATCCGCATAAATAAAAAAGTAAAGGAATTTTACGAATCCCTTACGCTATATCATCAGACAAAAGAAACAAAAGAAGAAATTTATGTACCACTAGTTATTGCTAAGGCTATTCCAGTTGCTCAGCCTATTGGTATAAATCAGTTTATTGATTATCAATATGTTGAAGTTCAAGCTGTTAGAGAAGAAGAAACGCCTATTACAACAGTAAAAATAATTAAAATTAATTAAAAACTATAAAAAAATTTATAGGGTCATTCAAATAAGTCCTTATTGACTCCTGAATATTATTTCTTTTAATAAATCTAAATTTTTTTTATTCGTTCTGATAGTTCCGATAACTTTAAATATTTTATCATATGTATCTACGTCTAACTCTACAAACTCAATATATTGATTACAATATGATTCAATAATAGGTTCGATTATTTCATAAATTTCTTTAATATCTTTATCGAATCTCATTAACTTATTCATATCTAATAATAATTGTTGAAATTTGTCTTTTCTTGTATTTATTTCATCATTATAATTTTTTATTATCAGTTCTTCATATTGTTTATTTACTTCTTCAACATTTTTAATCTCTTGTAAACTTAAATAAATAGCTTTATCAATTTGCTTATCAAATTCGCTTCTATTATCATTCATTAATTGTTCTATCTTAACTTCATCTGGAGCTCTAATTTCTTCATTATCAAAATCATTAAATGACGGGTCCATTTTTACTTTGTATGTATGTCATATATTTACATATTTATCAAATCAATTTTAAAAAAAATTGAAATAAAAATACTTATTTATATACAACTCATACAAGTAACCTTATAGCTTATACTTAAAAGTAAAAATGTCAAATGTCTTATTTATCCAATCAAACGATAATTCTACTATCGATTTCACTAATAATGATGTTGATATTATTAGAACAAGTGATAGTAGAATTGATACATTATCAAATACCGAGAGAAACGAGAATAATAACAATAAAATTGATAAATCTAAAAATAATGTTAATGTAAATATATTTAGATATAAATTTACAGATGATTTTACTGGAGAATTATTTAAGTTTTCAAAGATTCATCAATATGATCATAGAAAAGATTTCAAAGAAGCTTGGAATATTTGGACTGAAGATAACGATGATATTGTAAGTGAAGAAGTTAGAAGATTAACAAATTTAGGTTATGATGGTGATATACTAGATAAAATGTTTAAAAGTGCTCGTTATTATTTTAGAAAAAAGAGCACTGAAAAAAAGGAACCGTTAAAAAGACGCGATTATATTGCAATTCAGAGGGATTTATTAGATGCTATGGATGACCATATAAAATCAAAGATTAATGCTGATGATTATAAACCTTCTGATGGATTTGATGAATTTTGCAAGGCAAATATTGATTTATTAAAAGAAGAAGTAAATATCCTTTGCAGAAATGGTTTTACAAATTCTGTAGAAATTAAAAATAAAATAAAGAAAACTTATAAAAATAGATATTTCTTGATTATTAGTAAGTAAAAATAATAAAGGAAAAATAATACACTAAATAAATGAATACAAATATTGAAATATCAAACATAAATAAACATTTTTTTTCCAGTAAAGAGAGAAATAATGAAGAAGATAATAAAAAATATATAACAAAACTAACAAATTATAGTTTTAATTCTATAAATGAAGCAAATATTAGCGATATAATAAAAAAAATACCTTATTATTCAAATAATTATTTAATTGTTGAAGATTATGATTTTGTTAATATAAGCCAATTAAATGATAAATATATTGAAAAACTAAATTTAAGTGATAATAAAAAATATTTAATTTTTAAGTATAAAAATGATAAATTAATTGATTTTAATGATTTTTTAACTAATTTAACTGAACCCAAATTTTTTATTTTAAATATTATTGAATCATTTTCATATCTTTTAAATAGTTTAATTAAATTAAACAACGAGAATATATGTTTTTTTAATTTATCTCCTCAAAATGTAGTTTTTAATTTGAATTGTGGAGAGAAGCCACAAATTCAAAATTTTAATTCAAGTTTACAAGTTTTAAAGCTAAACGAAAAATATATTACCGATATTATAAAAAACCCAAATGATTATACTCATAAACCTCTAGAAGTTCATGTAATGTTTTATTTAATTCAAAATGACATTTCATTTATATCTTACTCATTTATTGAAGAAATTTGTGAAGTTTATGTAAATAATTTAAGTATTTTATCTCTTTTCTCTGAAAAATATAAAGAATCATATAAAGCATCTTGTATTAAATCTTTAAGAAAATATATTAATAAAGAAAAAACTGATATAATAAATGATATTTTAAATTATTATGATAAATGGGATGTTTATAGCCTAAGTTTATTATATTTACATATTTTTGGTAACATTTCAAGAGTTTTCTCTCTTAAACAAACATTTATAAGTAAAATTACAGTTGAACTATCAAAAAATATAAGTCCTGACCCTTTAGAAAGAAGCAGTTTAGAAAAATTATTAGAAAATTACAATAAGTTATTTGATGAAGAAACTAATTGGTCTTTTGTAGAAAAAATAAAAGTAAATAATATGCCAATTTTATTTGAAATTTTAGATAAATAATATGATAATCGATTAGATAATTATATTATTAAGGTAACTTTAATGCTTTCTATTTTTGCGTGATTTACCTCCAGCCATACTTCTTTTTCCTCTTGATTTTCTTGAAACCTTTCTACTTTTCATAGAACCGCGACCACTAGCACTTTTCATAGAACCCATTTCAGACTTGCGACTACTAGCATCTGATAAAGCTTGTTTAAATTGATACTCAGAATCTTTGGCTTTTCCTTCTTGGTATACCTTTTTAACGAATAAATTCCATTGACTAAGTTGTCTTTTGCCTCCTTTCATTATATAATAATGAGAGATAAAAAAGGGAATATATGTCTAAACATTCATTTAATTTGTTGCGAATAATTATTTAATTTTTAAACAAATATAATATAATGGAACCAAGTTTTGATTTAGATATTAATAATTATGTTAAAGAAGATTTATTAAAGTTTTTTAGGTTAGAAAATAATTTTTCTCTTGAAGATTTGTTTAAAAAAGAAACAGAAATAGCTACAGAAATTTTGTCAGTAAGCAATACAACCTATAATCCAAAATATAAATTTGATATTATTAATTTTATTAAATCAGCAAAGGAAGTTTTAACAATCTTTTATAACGATATGCAATCGACTAAGGAAATGAATAAAAATATAGAGAGATTTATAGGTGAAGGAAAAGACTCTAGAGTAGGAAAAATAATAAATCCTTTATCAACTCATCAATCATTAGAACAATCAATAATACCAAATGGCGAAATAAATGGTTATAGTTATGAAACAACAACTTCAATATTTGTTTTTAATACAGCAGCAAGAAATGATTATTATAATACAATTCCATCTAATTCAACTTATGATTTACCTATAAAATGGAAGGATGTTATTTCAGTTTCATTGGCCTCAGCAAATATACCAAATGTTATGTATGCTTATAATAGTGATAGTGCAACTAATCAGATTTACATAGAAGAAGATGGTACTGGGTTATCTGCTGTTGTAACACTTCCAGAAGGTAATTATACACCATATAAAGCTAATGTATATGAGGCGAGCTTAGTAGCAGCAAGTTTTCCTGATATATTAACAGTTATATTAAACGAACAAGTATTAGGTATAACAAATCCTGCACTTTATAGATTTGGTGTAAATATAGATTTGTCAAATCGGAAAACCACAATATACAATACAACTAACACATTTACAATGAAAGTTTTAATTAGAGACCCAGTAGACAGATGTTCTCAGTATTCAAATAATATTTACACGAATTATCAAAATTACCCTACAAATAAAACACAAGTTCCATTGTATGTATATTTACAAACAATGGGTTATTTAATGGGTTTCAGAGAAATAGAATATTATGGAGAAAAATCTTATACTTCTGAGTCTATATTTACAAATGTATATTCAAGTTATTTATATTTTGTATTAGAAGATTATACTGGTTCTCAAGCTGTTACTAATACTTATGGAGTTTTAGGCGAATTTGGTATGCTTGATAGCAATATATTAGGTGTAATTCCAATAAATAGCAATTTATTTTCTACTACGTTCGATAATAATTCAAATTTTATTTATAAAAAGAGAGAATATTTTGGACCAGTCGATATTTCAAGAATAGCAATTAAATTATTAAATCAAAGAGGTAATTTAGTTAACTTTCATGGAACAGATTTTAATTTTAGTTTACAAGTAAAAACAGTATATAATTTAACTAAAAAATCTAAATTTAATATGCGTGCGTCAGGTCCTTTTTAAATTATATTAAAAAATAAAATTGAAATCAAAATAAATAATATTATAAAAAGTATAATATTATAAGCAAAATGGTCAAGAACGTAAGTGGTGGTAATAAATCTAAAGGTTTTGCTCGCAAGAATCTTATTAAAAAAGATTATTCTTTAAGAACTTCAGAAGATGAAGCTGAAGTATATTCTCAGGTTACAAAAGTATTAGGTGGAGCTATGTGTCATGTAGCTTTACTTGATGGAACACAAATGCTCTGTCATATTAGAGGTAAATTTAGAGGTAGAGGTAAAAGAGATAATTTTATTGGAAATGGAACTTGGCTTTTAGTAGGTAAGAGGGAATGGGAAAAGGAATCATCTTCTGGAAAGCTTTTGAATTGTGATGTTATTGAGGTATATAACGATGCTGATAAAGTTAAATTAATAAATAACCTTACAAGTGTGAATTGGTCTTCATTTATTATGAATGACTCTAAAATGATAGGTTCTGATGGAGCAGAACCAGACGTAGGAATTATATTTGCTGATGAAAAAACTCAAGAATATCAAGAACTTATTCAAGCCCATTTAGCATCAGCTCAACTAGGCAAATCTTATGCAATTACTACTGATGATGGAGAAGAAATTGATTTTAATGATATTTAAAAATTTATTAATAATTTATAATAATTTATAATAATTTTCTTTTTATTATAAATTTTTTTTATCTTTTTTTACCTGTAAGAAATGAAGAAATATATACTCCTCCTGCTGCAACAATCATATAAATTATTCCGTTATTATTATTATTATTATTATTATTATTATTATTAGGTCCTCCACCAAACGAAAGCGGAGGGTTGCAACTGCTCATTTTTCTTTTAATAATCTTATTATAGTTTTGTTGATTATTTTTAGAAATAGACAATTTATAATTTCCTTTATTATTTACAAATTTCTCTCTATTAAGCTTAGAATTTTGCAAAATAGTTCTGATAAAATATTGGATTCTATTTGACATAGTTGTTAATACAAATTATTCTTATAGTCTTAAGAAATAAATGTATTCAATTTTTTTAGTATTTGAAAAATAATAAAAATAAAACAACTAAAAATTATTGCTACCTCCTGTAAATATATATATAATTTTTTTGGAATTTTTTGATTATAAACTGATAAATAAAGTTTGCTGTAAGGAGGTAATTAATATTAATATTATATCTTTAAATACTTTATTAAAATTACTTATTATAATATATATTTAACTTATTTAAAAATATATACAGTAATAATACACAAGTTATAAAACAACTTATAAATACAAGCCTAATTAATTATAATGAGCAATATGTTTAAGAATAATTCTCGTTTCGCAGCATTAGCTGAAGAAATACCTATTTTTAAGGAAACAAAAAATAAAAAGAAAGATCAACCAGAGAAGAAAGAAAAACAAGAAACGAAAGAAAAACAAGAAACGAAAGAAAAATCAGAGACGATAAATAATGAAAGTAATACATTTAAAAGCAACTACATTAAACCACCACGTGATTATGAAGATAGAAACCAAAGGAATTGCTATACAAATAAACTTTCTCAAGAACAAATTGAAAGAATAGAAATGGAACAAAATTTAAAAAAAATAAAGGAAGACAAAATTAAATCAGAAAAATTTACTGCAGATATGGCACCTGAAAATTTTCCTACATTAGGAGATTTTAAAAGACAAAATATTAAAAACCAAATAAATGGTGGTACTTTTTTAGATAAAATAAAGTCTGAATCAATTAAAGAAAATAAAATTGAGGTTGAAGATGAAGAATTTGAAAATTTAAGACCAGGTTGTGTTCTTGTTAAAAAGGATGCAAAAACGAATAAAATAATAATAAAATATAAAAAATCAAATGAACCAAAACCTAGAAAAAAAACAGAAGAAGAATATTCTTTATGTGCATTAGATGCTTTAGTATCTTTGCACGAAAAAAGAACAAAAACATATATTGAAATTTTTGGATACGATGCTTGGGAAACAACTTTTAGATGTCCTAATTATGACTACGACTATTTTGATAGATTAGACCAAGAGTATGAAGAAGCAATGGAAAAAATAGATGAAAGATTATATAAAGAAAATGACTCAGATTTTATAACAGATAAAGATAATTATGAGAATTATTGGAAACATTAATTAGTTAAATATTATAATGTATTATATGTGTTTTTAATAATATATTATGGATTATGAAAATGATAAATTAAATGACGACTGGATAAATAATTTTGAAAAAACAGATAAATTATATCAAGATTTCTATAGAGATGATTTATATTATATTAATTTAAAATTTCTTTATGTAAACAGAGAAAATTTAATAGAAAAAATTAAAATGGAGACTCATTTAATGTCTAAGCCTAATTACATTTCTAGAGAAGAAATTCTTCAAATACTTAAAAGATGTACAATTGATAACGATAAAAATTATTCTTTGTTGTCAATAATAAAATACAATATTACTTTGGAAGCTGATGACATTAAAAACTTTTTGTCAAATACTCATGAAGAGAGAAATTTCTTAAATATTGTTAAAAATATAGATGCAATATCATTTGAAAAAACAATTAATATGTTCCAAGATTTAAATGATTTAATATTAATTTTTTATGAAAAATCAAAAGAACTAAAAGCAGTCAATCCAAATAATTCAACAAAAAAAATTTATCTACGTTCAAATACTAATAAAAAAACAATTAAAAAACGATATAAAGACTAATAGACATATTATTGTATCATCATACATGGCAGCACTCGTTAACGCACTCGATAATTATACTCCTCTTCAAATTGGAGAAAAAGGTCATATAGAATATGGATGGTCTAATAGTATTCAAGAAAAAATTCTTCAATTTAGTTTTCAAGTGACTAGAACTGATGAAGATGGACTAAATAAACTTTCTTTTATTCTTAGAGATATGCTAACTTTTATTAAGAATAAGGTACAATCTTCTTCACTTCCTGAAAGGGAAGTAGCTAAGGGGTATCTTTCAATTCTATACAGAATGATTGGTCATACCCGTGATATTATCGACGGAAAAGGAGAATACACTTTGTCTTATATGATGATTCATAATTGGTATGAGTTTTATCCTGAGCTTTCAAAGTTTGCACTAAAGTGTTTAGTTGATCTAGGAGACAATAATGTTCATCAGTATGGTTCTTGGAAGGATATTAAGTACTTCTGTGAATATTGCAAGACTCAAGGAGAAAATGTCGAACATCCATTAATTCAATATGCTGTTAAGATTACTAATGAGCAATTGAGTAAGGATTATGTAAGTCATACTTCAAATTCTAATGGTATTTCTTTGGTAGCTAAATGGATTCCTAGAGAGAAGTCTTCTTTTAGTTGGCTATATACATCTCTTGCAACAGATTATTACAGTCAATATATGACTACTGCTCATAATGACAGCCAAATTATTAGAGCAATTCTCAAGTGTAAGACTGATTATCGCAAGTTATTGTCTTCACTTAATAAGAAAATCGACACTCTTCAAATTAAGCAATGTGGTAAAGAATGGTCATCTATTGATTTCGATAAAGTAACATCTATTTCTATGTCAAAGCAAAAGAAGGCCTTTTTAAATATCGCCAAAAATGGTGAAGAAAGGTGTCCTGGTAATGAAGATAGAATTAAATGCGCTGAACACTTTTATGACCACATTCAAAAGGCTGTTAAAGGTGAGACTGAAATGAAGGGTAAGCGCGTTAGTATGGCTGACTTTACAAAACAAGCTATTGAATTGTCAAGAGGAGGAAGCCAAGTAGAGAAAGATTTGCTTAACTCACAATGGCGTGATAATGCTACTCAAAATGGAGCTCTTGGAAAGATGATTGCGATGGTTGATGTTTCTGGTTCAATGGAAGGTGACCCGATGCATGTTGCAATTGCTCTTGGAATTCGTATTGCAGAGAAGTCTGTTATTGGTAAGAGAGTAATGACGTTTAGTGCTAAACCTAGTTGGGTTAATTTAGAACCATATCCTGATTTTGTATCTCAAGTCGGAGTTATAAGGCAAGCAGAATGGGGTATGAATACAAATTTCTGTTCTGCTCTTGACACCATTTTAGATGCAATTATCCAGAACAAGATGGCTCCTGAAGATGTTCAAGATATGGTTTTAGTTGTTCTTTCTGACATGCAGATGGACCACAGTGATGGATGTAATAAGCAAGCTCTTTATGACACTATGAAAGCAAAGTATGAGGCTGCTGGTATTCGAGTGCACGGTGTTCCTTATGCTCCTCCTCATATCCTTTTTTGGAACTTGAGAAGTACAAGCGGATTTCCTGCGTTATCCAACCAGCCAAACGCATCTATGATGTCAGGATTTAGCCCAGCTCTTCTCAATTTGTTTTGCGAGAAAGGTATTGATGCACTGCAATCATGTACTCCTTGGAGTCTTCTAGAACAGAGTTTAGAAAACGAAAGATATAAAATTATGAGTGATAAACTTAATCAAGAGATTTAATTATAAATTTTTCTTTCGTTCCATAAGTCTGAATAATGTTTTTTTGATTGTTCTTTTCTATAATTATTATATTGTCTCAATATTATTGTATTATTAAAAATTATAACCCATTCATCCATAAAATTTGTAATATTTATATTTGCGAAACACATTACCATATTTTGTTTTTCTTCATTTGTGAAATACTTACCTAATAAATTAGGACCCGTAGGTTCAAGCGCATCATTTCCATAATATTTATTTCTTACATTTACAACAATTTGTTTTATACAATTCAACATAATTTCATTACCTGGTTTAACTGATATTAATCCAGTTAATGTTCCATTACCCCATCCTTTTCTATCTCTAACAAAAAATTCCTTTTCTGTTAAAGCAATCAAATTAAATCTATTTACGCATTGAAACTTTATATCAAAATAAATACCTCCGTTTATAAATAAAATACAATATCTCCATAAATCAGATTTATATGATGATGGAATTAATCTATCATATACTTCTAAAACAAAATTATCAAAATTTGTCTTAATAAATTCTCTACATTCATTTTCATCAAATAGTTTATGTTCAAACATTGGATGCATATTAATTAAAATTTCATAATTTTGTTTCATTAATGGTGGTAAATCTTTTGTATGCCAACAAGTAAAAGTTTTTAATGGTATTATTGAATTGTAATGTGATTTTAAATTAAATGGGATGTTAATAAGTTTAAAATACTGTATTTTTTTTATAATATCTTCTTTTATTATATTAGAATTTTTTATATTAGAATTTTTAATTTTATTTTTAAAAATTATGCTCATAATAATTATAAATATTTTTATAATTATTATTAATTGAATAATATTTCAGGCGATATCATTATTCTAGCTCCACTATTTTTAATAGCTTGTATATGGAAAGACCTATGTTCACAATCTTCATAATAAGTATTGACTAAGTCAGTTTTTTGATTGAAAACAAATTTTGATTTTAAAAACTTTTTTTGTTGTTCTATAAGATTACTTGGCATTAAATCTAATCTAACTCTTCCATCATAATAAGTATTTAAAAACTTTTTAGTTCTATAAATTGAAAATCCACCAAAAGCTGATAAACATTTTATTAAAGAATTTTTAGGTGTAATTTTTAATATTCTATCCATGTAATTTTTAATAATACTATCTCCATTATAATTATTATTAAATTTAAAATGTAAATAGCTAAAATAAAATGGTTGAATTGACAATGCCCATGTATCATAATAAATAGGAGACGTATTAAAGGATAGACCATCCCAGTCACCTCTCATTAAAGACCTTTTAAGAGGTTCAATGTTAATATTTTTACAATTCACATTATCAAAATCCATCATTATAAAGTATGGATATGTCGTGTTATTTTGTTTTATAAAATTTAAACAATTATTTCTAGCGTTAGCCAAACGATGAGTTCTATAAGGAGAAATAGGATTTTTATTTACATAAAATAATAATTTTGGATTTTTTATCTGATATTCTTTTAATACATTTAAAGTATTATCAGTCGATGAATCATAATAAATTACAATTTTATAATCATCAAAGAGAGAACCTATTTTTTCAATGTTTTCAAAAACCTTATTTAAATAAGGTTCACAATTTTTAACTGCACCACAAATACAACAATTCATATTATATATAGTTAAAAAAATATTACTTCTGGGGAAATCATTATTCTTGCACCAGAATTTTGTCTAGCCATTTGATGAAATGCTCTATGTTCACAATCTTCAAAACGTCCTTTAATATGACCATAATCTCTATATACTAGTGTTCTTGATTTTTGTGCTTTTGCATGAGCTTGTATAAATTCTTTTGGAAATAAATCAATTCTTACTCTACCATCATAATATGAATTTAAAAACTTATTTGTTCTGTACACTGAAAATCCATTAAAAGAAGAAATACACGGAAGAAGTTGACCTGGTTTTAAACTGTTTAATTTATTCATAACATAATCTCTAATTATTGAGTGATAATTATAATTATCATTAAAATGATTATAGCTAAAACAAAAAGGCCAAATTGAAACTCCCCAAATATCATAATAATGTGGATTTGTATTAAAAGATAAACCATCCCAATCTTCTCTCTTTAAAGACCTTTTAAGAGGTTCCACGTCTATATTTTTACAATTCACATCATCAAAATCCATCATTATAAAGTATGGATACAAATTCAGGTTTTCTCTAATATATTTTAAACAGTAATTGCGAGCTACAGCTATTCTATGTGTTCTAAATTTTGATATTGGTTTTTGATTAACATAAAATAATAATCTAGGGTTTTTTTGTTGATATTCTTTTAATACATTTAATGTATTATCAGTTGATGCATCATAATAAATAATTATTTTATAATCATCAAAGAGAGAACCAATTCTCTCAATATTTTCAAAAACTTTATTTAAATAAGATCCGCAGTTTTTAACAGGTCCACAAATACAACAATTCATATTATATATTTTTATTTAAAATTGAAAAACAAAAATATAATTCTATTAGTTTAAGCTAAAATGTACACAATTGTCACAGGAAGATTTAATAATGAAACACGTGATGCTAATTATGCTTACAGAGAAAAGCATAAATTCGCTTGTTTGTATTCGTGTCCATCTGAATTATCTCCAAAAATTTCATACAATACACCTGTTTTTGTAATTGAAATGAATAATTTTACAAACAAAATTGAAGGCATAGGTTTAATTAAAAATAAACCAGAAACAAAAAAATACTATAAAGTTCATTCTGATGGAAATACAAATAGGTACACATTTATTGGTGATTACTTTATTAATCATGAAATAATTGATGATTATAATGCTCCGTTAGTTTATGTTCTTGAAGAAATATTATTTAAGGGTAAAACACATTCAAAAAGAGGTTCTGGTTTAACAATAATTCCTCAAAAAGTATTAAAGTTAGATGTTTGTGAAAAAATGGATATAAAAAAAGAAATAAAAGAGTTATTTGTATATCATTTTAGAGATAAACTAAAAAAAAATAAAGAAGAAAATTTGTAATTTATATTACTTAAAAAAGTGCACTGAAAAAAAAGCACTAATATAATAATTATTTTTTTTTATTAAAAACAATATCTATAATAATCATATGACAGATATCGACACAAATGTTTCAAATTATACTTTATCAGAATTACTTACTATAGCTGGTATAGAAAATGAAGATGTAAATGAAGAACAAATAGTAAGTAAAACAAACTATCTTATAAATAAATTTAAAAATAAAAATCCACAATTAGCAGTTTTTTTTAAAGATGTACAAAGTCAACTTTTACAATATGAAGATGGATTGGATATTAATGATGATGATGATGATGACACAGAAGGAAAGATTTTTGTAGAGGGTTTTGGAAATATGTCAAATGAAGCTGTTTATCCAGCAGGAAATAAACAGGTTACTGATTGGTATGAAAATGAAAATTTAACTCAAAGTAACGAAAATCAAGCAAACAAAATTACACAAAGAAAACAAAAAGTTGGGGTTTTTGGAAATCAACATAACCCAATGAAAAGAGAACAAATCGCTACAACTGATACATTCAATTTACCTGTTAAACAAGATTCATTAAATCCTAATTTAAAAAATACAATTAATCGTTTTATCAATCTTGATAGTCAATTTAGACAATATACAAGTGGTATAGATTCTACATCAACTGAGTATACTTGTGATTTATCTGATACATTAAAAAATGCATTGAGTATAAGTTTATATTCTTATCAAATACCATTTAGTTGGTATGCAATTGATAGTGCTTATGGTAACACTTGTTTTTGGATAGTTGATTCAAATACAAATAATGCTATTCCTATTTCAGTACCATCTGGTAACTACAGTCAAGTAGGATTTCAAATTCAATTAAATACATCTTTTCAACAGGCTGGTTTTACAACACCAGCTGTTCCAGGATATGCTATAATAAATAATCCTGTTTATTATAATTCTAATAGTGGAATTATTACTTTATTTTTAAATGGAGGAATATATACAGATCCAATTGATATAACAAATACGTTTACTATTACAAATGATACATTAATAGTATTTTATGATTTTACAGGGGTTTTGCAATGCAATGTGTCTTGTGTTAGTAATAATAATTATTTCAATAATACATTAGGTTGGTTAATGGGATATAAATTACCTTATCTTAGTGTTGATGCAAGTGGAAATACAGCTTCATCTGTTTTAGATTTAAATGGACCAAAATATTTAATACTTGTTTTAGATGATTATAATCAAAATCATGTTAATAACAGTTTGGTTTCAATATCTCAATATTCAAATAATTTAAAAATACCTTCATATTATTCACCTGATTTACCATATACTTGTTTGACACCAGCACAACAAGGAAATAATTTAATAGAACTTGTTGATGGTGTTGTAGCTCAATCATTATTTAATAATCAGACTCCAAATGGTTTACTAATTGCAGGTAAATATGAAAGTGATTATACAAGTACTCAAATTGTTTTACCAAGCGCACCTCGAACTCTTACACAAGCTCAAATATATACAATTAATAGTATAAATAGTAACAATAATAATTTAACTAATTACTTAGCAAAAGCACCAACCTCTTCCGATATTCTAGCTATTTTACCAGTTAAAACATCAACCGGTGTTCCAACAGGTTCATTATTAGTTGAATTTAGTGGTTCATTAAAGGATAGTTCTAGAACATATTTTGGACCAGTTAATATAGATAGAATGGCTGTTAAATTACTAGACGATAAAGGTAATGTTTTAAATTTAAATGGAAACGATTGGTGTTTTACATTAGTTTGCGAATGTTTATATCAATATTAAAATATTGTATTATTTTATGAGTGCATTTTTATCAGAATTATATAATGAATTTGGGAATTTTGGACCTGTAATATTATTTTTTCTCTCTATTTTTCTTTTATGGAACAATGATAATTTATTTTTTTACTATATAGTTGGAATATTTTCTAACTCTATTTTGAATTTAATTTTAAAAGGTTTAATACAACAACCTAGACCATGTGAAGATATTACTAAATTTAATTTGGCTTTAACTCATGGTAAACGATTTTTATTTAAAGATGGAATACCACACGATATATTTGGTATGCCATCAGGTCATTCTCAGTCTTCTCTTTTTTCAACAGTATTTATTTATCTCTCTCTAAGAAAAAATAACATACTGTATTTTTATTTAATTGTATCTTTATTAACTATTACACAGCGAGTTGTTTATGATTATCATACAATTTTACAAGTTATAGTAGGGTCATTAGTTGGAGCAAGTTTTGGTTATTTTGTTTATTATTTAGCTAGAGAGAAAATTAAAGGTCATATAACTGAAAAACTTGATGATTATGGTCCTATTTAAACCAAAGTTCTTACGCAGTTGCTTTAAACAGTACTATCTTCACAATAAAGAGGATGACCTAAATACACTGAATGGTCGTCTGTATTTGTTTGAATTAGACTATATTGGTCTGCACATTTTGAGTCTTCACAATTAACTTCACTGCATGTAGTTAATTTTCCATTTACATCTTCAAAAACCTCTCTACAACTATGATAGTATCCAAATCCTTCAATTGGAGGCACGTGTGGCACAATATCTTTATTATGGGTTGCCCTATAATACTCGCTTATAACTGTATTTACAAAATCAGCGTATTTTTTATCTCCAACACGTGGTTGACCATAATTGTATAATTTTGTTTGAATTCCATTTCTCTCTAATTCCATAGCTATTAATTGTCCGCAAGATGCAGCATACGAATGGCCTGTAACAACAACAGAATATGTTGGATATATTTTTTTTAAAGCTTTTACAGTGTCGACTGTTTTATTGCTAACACCCAAAGATGAACGATAAAATCCATAATGAACTTTACAACCACATTCTGGATACGTTGTATATGGAACTTGTTTTACTTCAAAATCATCTAACCAATTCATTGTAGAAGATGAACCTCTTAAAACAACATAAATAGATTTGGTTGTGGCTAAAGTTCCAATATATCCTTGTAAATCAGTTTTTACATCATAAAGTGTGTCTTTATAAACAAAACCAGATGCAGGACCACCTAATATCATTGATTTATATTTGTCCTTACCACAATATGCTGCACCACTTAACCAAACACAAGTATTTAATTGACCTAAATCTAATGGCGCACAACTAATAAGTCCAAGTAGTGATAAAAATAAAAAAATATTTAAAAATACCATTTATATAATTGTAATAAAATATCTTTAATTAAATTATTTATAATTATTTATAATAAAATTGATTATCTTATTAATAATATTAAAAACAATTATTTAACTTTATTAATTATGACTATTAAATACGCAGAGGTTACTATTATATTTGATACTGTAAATGAAGGACTTTTTAGTAATTTAAAAAGAAATTTGTTTGGATATGAAACATTTTGCAATGAAGAGTCAGACATTATTATATCATTTGACAACGGAACTATAAGTTGTGTAAAGAATGACTTAAAAGATTGTAAATTTAAATTCTTTAATGGATTATCCGACTTATTACCGTCGCATTTTGAAACGAACAAAAAGGTAAAATTCAGACATGTATATTTTCACAGAGCACCAATAAAAAAAGAAGATGGAAACTTGCATTTAGATTTTAAAACTATATTTCCATCTGAAATGCAATTAAAATATAAGATTGTCGCTTCTTGTTTTAATTGTATTTATTATTGGAATAATAGAGATGGAATAAAAAATGTATTTTCAATTTTAAAACTTTATTCAAATGAAGATAAACCACGATTCTTATTAGCTTATGATTCAGATGAATTTAACAAAGATGAAGTTATATATCTTGTTAATTGTATATTTAAAAATAAATATAATACTGATGTATTATAAATGTGCACACGTGATTCAACATATCAAAATCCAAATGCAACACAACCAATTACAAATAGAACTATTATTAATAAAAATATTACTGGAACTAATTGCAGATTATCTAAAAGTTTTTATCCTAGTTTTTCTCCAACAATTAGTACATTGTCTGTAAATAGTAGTGTCTATGGTAATTATTCACTTGTTTATATATTAGGTTCTAATTTTTTACCACCTTCTTATGGAACAACATATGTTAATTTTGGAAACTTTAAACAATTACCAATTACATTTTATAGTCCATTTAATATATCTTTTGTTGTTCCATTAAATGCGCCTCCAGGAATTTATAATGTAATTGTTGTAAATTTGTATAACAGTAATTTTTCTCCAGCAGTTAATCAAAGTTATCCTGGAAATCAAAATTATTCTAATACAATTACGTATACCATAACATAAAATATTATTTACAAATATATATATATGAATTATTTTTATCTATATATATTTTTGCTAGTTTGTTTCATTATTGCTGTTTCATATTTTAATACTTATATTAACACTTATAAAGAGTCTTTTAATTCTAATAAACAGTCTTTAGTTTTGTTAGGAGACAGCATACTAAAAAATGACGCCTATGTGTCAGATGGAAAAAGTGTTGATATATTATTAAAAGAGAGAACAAATGAAAAGTCTATTTGTTTAGCTAGAGATAATTCAAAAATAGTAGACATTTATAGTCAAATTGAGAAAATACCAAATGATATTAATACAAATTATACAACAGTTTTTCTCTCAGCTGGAGGAAACGACATTTTAACTCATTATGTTGAACAAGAAAATAGCTCAAAAGATTCCAGTGTTTTAAAAACAATTTTTTCAGCATATAAGAAATTAATTAAAAGTATTCGAAATAAGTTACCTAATTCAAACATAGTTCTTTTGGATATTTATTATCCTGATAATATGAAATATAAACAATACCATTCAATAATAAATGAATGGAATAATATGATTTATAGTTATTCCAATAAAAATAATTACAGTGTTCTTAAAATTAGTGGAATTCTAACACATCCAGAAGATTTTTCTCTTGGAATTGAACCTTCAGCAGTTGGAAGCAAAAAGTTAGTTGAAACAATTTTGTCTTCTTATTGAATACGATAGTACATCAGAAGTTGATAACTTTTCATAAAATTCCACTCTAATGGTGTGCCATCATAATCCTTTGTTCCTTCAAATTGCCAATTAATATTGCTGTTCATTTTTTCTTTCCAATCTAAAGAAACCAGACGATGAAAGCTCATACCATCATAACCCATTTCTTTACCTTCACATGTAATTGTCGCACAAAAATGCTGCTTAGAGACATCTCTAACTACAGCACTGTCAATTTTATACTTACCGTTATTTACTGTGAATGAAACAGGTTTTTTATTAAACTCACTTGCCATTTCGTCATATACTTCAAAAACAATTATATGAGGCAAATGTGCCATCTTAGAAACAGATTCGGCTATTTTATCTTTCCATTTACTATTAGCATCTCTGATGAATAATATTTGTATTGAACTGTTATTTAAGTAATTAATTATACTTATATAGTAAAGCATAGGATTTCCTGCTTGATCTATATCAACGATATATGGATAGCTTTGTTTATATGAACTAGGTATAGCCTTATAAAGTAAATGTATAATACTATTTGTATTAAATTTGTATGCGAATTCATTTCCAGTGAGGCATGCATCTACACCAAAATTTAACAAAGCAAAAGCGTCACGAAGTTTTTCAGGAATAGAAGAACCATCTTGTTGTTTTCCTTCAATCATAAGTTGTCTTAAGAAATGAAAAAATTTACGACCTTTATCGCTTACAAAAAATGTAACAAACATTGCATTAAACCAACAATTTGAATGAGATTGAATCGGAGGAATAATTTTTTTTGGTTCAATATGTTTATCTGCTGATAAATTTCTAAGTAAAAATTTTTTTGCTTCTGATGTATAATAATAATAACATTTATTAGTTCCAGGTATTCCTATTTGTAAAGGTTCTTTTAGACTAAATGCTGATTCTGTGTTACAATCAAGTAATTCTTTACGAGGTATAGATTTCATTGTTACTAATTCTTTGTTAATTGTTGGAGAATAAGAATTAGGTGTTAATTTATGTGCTATTTTATTACTTATTTTACGTATTTGTAAAGGAGTTGTTGTTGGTAATATAATTTCTCGATGATGATGATGTTTAACTGTTTTATTGTGTCGTTTTTTGTCTTTTCTATGTCTATGTCTATGTTTCCTTGATTTCTTCATATAAATAAATAATATTTTTATTTATTATAATGGGGGCTGGTATATTACCGACAACAATACATAATGGAAAACTTTACTTTTTATTTGGTAAAGAAGGAAAATATGAAGATTCTGCTCCTGGTTTCTCTGACTTTGGTGGTGGAACTGATAATAGCGAAACTTTTTTAGAAACTGCTGTAAGAGAAGCTGGTGAAGAATTTACTGGATTTTTAGGTAATGATTCTGATATTCATAAATTATTAAAAAATCATGGAACATATGATATCGATTATAAGACTGATGGACATAAAACATATCGTATGCATATTTTTCCATTTGAGTATAATCATTGGTTACCATATTATTATAATAATAATCAACGTTTTCTTCAAAAAAAATTATCTCCAAATATATTTAAAACAACAAAAATTTTTGAGAAAGATGAGTTACGTTGGATTTGTGTAGATGAACTTAAAAAAATGCGACCACAATTTCGCTCTTATTTTCAAAATATTGTAGATATGATGCTTAATCAAAAAGAAAGCATTAAATATTTTATTAATAAAAGCCACAAAAAGAGCACTAAAAAAAAGACACTACGAAAAAAAAATATACACAATAAAACTAGAAAACAATAATTTATTGGTTCTTTTCAATTAAATAATATGCTATTAATGATACAATAATTAATATGCAAAATAAAATAGATAAAGATACAATTTTAAATGTTTTACTATAACCAGTTGTATTATTTATTTCATCATTTCTATTTAATAGTGCTCTATTTATGCTTTCTTCTATTAAAGTTAATTTATTTATACTGTCGTTATGAATTGGATTGTCACATTGAATAAATTCTGAATTTTTTGGTATTTTATATAAATCAGACATTCTTTCCATCTTACTAATATAATAAAAATATATTTTAAGTTGTTATTATATAATATGAAAATTACTCACACAATGGTAGTTATGTTTGTAGGAAGCTTTATTATTCAATATTTTTTAATGTCACCAATTATGGTTAATAATCGTGTTTATATTACAAATAATATTGGGAAGGCTTATATGTCTTCTATTATGGCATTATTTATGATTTTATTAGAAGTAATGATGCATGACCATCAATATCATGTTTTAAGTTTAAATTTATATATACTTATAATTTCTGGGTTGGTTTTATTTGTATACTTGTACAGAAAACAAGTTGCTATAAATGATAAACAATATTTAGAAGGTATGATTGAACATCATTCTATGGGACTTCTTACTAGTGAAGAAATTTTAAAGAAAACTGATAATTATAATGTAGCAAAAATAGCAAAAAATATTATACAAACACAACAGGATGAAATTAGAATTATGAGAGATTTATTAAATAAATAAAAAACGAAAATATATTTAATTATAATATGTTTTAGCTTCCTCTATCTCCAAATGTACTTCAGGCAGCGCAGGCCATTCCGAGTAAGCAATTGCCTTACTTGTTGGTCTTTCAAGTGCCAATAAATCTTTTAATGCACATATTCTTCTCTCTAGTGGATTCATCTTGAGAGGATATTTACGTGACAAATGTTTAAACCTCCATTCAAATTGGAGAGCAGCCTGCCAATCTGGAAATCCAGATACGTGCAAAGCTCGCGTCCAACTTTCGCCTTGCGCCACCTTGATGCCAGTTGCATGTGCTCCACCTTTGATTTCTTTATTATGCTGACGTAATCGACGATTTAAATCAACTGTTGCCCCCACATAAGTATTACCACTTGTTGAAACTAGTAAATAAACATACGACATTTTATTAATATAAAAAAATAAATTTATATTGATATTTTAATTAAATATTTATTAAATAATTTCTTACATCATCCAAATAGCATTAATTCACTTCGATAATAATCTCTACAATTACAAAGTGAATTAATTATATTTAATATTATATATGCCATTTATTAGTAATTATAATGGAGCTATGAAAATATTATCAGAAATAGGGAATGGAACTTGTAAAGAAAGTTGTAAAACAACGTGGATACGTAATCTAAAATATGCGTTAAAAACAAAAACGAATCCTTTAGCACTAAACAAAAAACAACGTAAAAATATGACTGAAAAAATTAAAAGTGTTAAAAACCAGCATAGCAAAACACTAAAAAAATATCAAAATAGAAAATCTCCGTCATATCCTGCAAATGAAAACTGTAATAAAAAAATGGTTGGTAATGATGGAAAAAAATATATATCTAAACCAAACAAAAATAACATTTGCTCTTGGAAAAAAGCATAAAAGGTATAAATAATGTATATAAACAGATTTTGTAATACTATATAATAATGTCTGTAAAGATAATACAAATAACTATACCAAGCGAGAGTTCCTTGCCTGATATAATTAATACTTTCTCTCCAGAAGAAAATTATCTAATGTTAAAAATTGGAAGCAATTGTCTTATGGAAGGTCGAAAAGTTGTAGCAGGTCTTACACAAAAAGAGATTTACCAAAAAATAAAGAATGAATCTAAGGATGAAATTCAAAAGTTAGAATTGAATATACTCTTAGAAAAAGAAATGACTAAAAAGATGGAAGAAAGAATAACAAAAATGTATGAATGTGAAATAGAAAAACTACAAAAACAAAATGTTCTTCTCTCTAATCAACTTAAAACATATGAAATTGGAAATAAAGATTTGATTAAATCAGAGGTAGATAAGGCTAGAGAAAAGTATGATTTATTACTTGAACAAAAAGATAAACAAATGGACAAAATGAACGATAACTATGAGAAAATTTTGGTTCAATCGCATAAGAGCACATCTCATAAGGGTTCTGATGGAGAAAAAACATTTTGTGAATATGCTGAAACGTTTGTTGATTTTAAGGGATTCGAAATTATTGATAAGCATACTCAAGGTGGAGAGGGAGATTTTCATTTACATTTTGAAGATTTTGATGTTTTAGCTGATGCAAAGAATTATAAAAAGAAGGTTCCTATTGACCAAAGAGAGAAAATTAAAAAGGATTTGTTGAAGAATGAACATCTTCATTTTGCTTGGTTAGTTTCTCTCAATACTTCAATTGAAAAATATGATAAAGCTCCTATTATGTATGAATGGATTAATACAACTCAATGTGTTGTCTATATAAATAATCTATCTAGTTTTGAAGATCCTAAAAAAATTTTAAGAATAGTTTGGTTTACTTGCAAAGAGTTATATAAATTAATTGAAGATGTTGACCAAGATGAAAATGAATTAACTGATTTGAGAGAGAAAAACTTTAAGCTTATGGATAAAGTAAAGAATATTAGAAAGACAATTAGAGAGATTAATACTTCAATGAATGCGACCAGAAATTTAATTCAAGTTATGGATGATGAATTAAGAGGGATTTTAGAAGCTGAAACAAATGAAATTGTAACTTCTAATATTTCTCTCTTTGATGATTGGTGGGAAGTAAATATTGAAGTTGTAAATGAAGAATTAATAGTTTCATCTACTGACTTATGGACTAAGTTCAAACAAGAAAATAAATTGATGATAAATGAGATGAATATATCAGGTGATAAATTTAAACAGTATATTAAGTCTAAGGTACCACTATCTAGCATTATATTACGAAGCAAAAATTCTAATTCTGCCTTTGATATTAAGGGGTTAAAAATGAAGGAATTATTTGAAAATAATATTGTTGAAGAAAAAATAGAGTTAGACCTTAATGAAGATGCTTTTAAAAAGAAAAGAGTTATTAAGAAAAAATTGATTTAGATAAACTTAATTATATTATAGTATATAATTAAAATGAACAACACCACAGTTTTTAATAATAAAAAGAAATTTGTGATTGAAGAAGATTTAGTTAAAAATAGTTCTTTCAAATCTATTAAAAATCCAAAACCTTTAATAAAATGGGCAGGAGGTAAAACTCAGATTATTGAAAAAATAATTGGAGAATTTCCAATTCAAATTCATAATTATCACGAAATATTTTTAGGAGGTGGAAGCGTTTTATTAACTTTATTAGCTTATGTAAAAGCAGGTGTTATCAATACATCTGGTAAAATTTATGCTTATGATTTAAATGAACCTCTTATATATTTGTATAAAAATATTCAATCAAATCATATTGATGTGTTTAACAAATTACAAACATTAATCAATGATTTAAATGAATGTACAACTGAAAATATTAATCGAAAACCTAAAAATATAAATGAAGCAAAAGAATCAAAAGAAAATTATTATTATTGGATTAGATGCAAATATAATGATTTGTCAAACGAAGAAAAAAAATCTACATTAGGCTCAGCTTATTTTATATTTCTAAATAAAACTTGTTTTAGAGGCATATTTAGAGTTGGTCCAAATGGTTTTAATGTTCCATATGGAAACTACAATAATCCAGAAATTATAAATCTTGAACATATTACTGAAATTCACACATTAATTCAAGGTGTTATATTTGAATCTTGTGATTTCAGCAAATCATTACAAATAATTGAAGAAGATGATTTTGTTTATCTTGACCCACCATATGCTCCAGAAACAAGCACATCATTTGTAGCATATACAGAAAAAGGATTTAAACTCGAAGACCACAATAATTTATTTACAAAAATTCACAATCTAAATAAAGAAAATAAAAAAATATTGTTAAGCAATGCAGATGTTAATCTTGTTCGTGAAAGTTTCATAGATGAAAAATATAAAATAGAATCAATATCTTGTAAGCGCTCTATAAACTCTAAAAAACCTGATTCGAAGACTCAAGAAGTTATTATCAAAAATTATTAACAAAATATATATTTTCTATAATTCAAACATTTTATACTTGTCATTACTAATGGATTCTCAAATTTATATGTCCAAATATGAATAATATTTTTTTTATCTTTAGTTATGAATAAACATATTATTTCTTTTTTATCACCTATTGAGTCATAAATACTTCTATATGGAAAATATAATTGACGTATATTAAAAGTATCAGGGTTACCAGATTTACCTTCAATTAGTAATATTTTGTTGTCAGATTCATAACAAGAATCCGTTTCATATTGAACACCTTCAATTTTTAAATCTTTATCTCCAATTTTTGTTTGGAAGGAGCATCTATGTCTTCCATTAAGAAGCGGTCCATATTTGATTTTTTCATTTAAATATTCTGATTCAAATAATCCACTATATCTAATGTTATCTATTAATGAGGTCTCACTATTTCCAATAGATAAAATTAACGATTCCTTATTTTTATCAAGTTCTTCTATAAGCACATCATTATTATAATGCAAACATTCATATGTATTTATATTTGTTAATAAATATGTTCCATTTTTTATTGAAATAATATATAATCCATATTTTTTAAATATTTCTGGGCGACCATCACTTGTGTCTTGTTTGCATAATAATCTTGGTTCAAATTGACTTTTAATATTTTTATTTGATTTACCAGCTTCTTTTATTTGTTCAGAAGTTACAATAATTTCTCCACTTCCACTATAATTTATAAATTTTAGTATATATTCCCAAACGTCTAAAGCTTTTTCACTCATATTTTATGTTATATAATAATTATTTTTATTATATAACTATTTCAATTTTTTTTATACAAAAATTTTAACAAGAGCAAACAAAGCAAACACAGAAATAATTAAATTACTTGAACCATCTGTGTATATATCTACAAGGTCTATAATTTTTTGATTATTATTATTATCATCTATAAATAAAAATATATATCTATCTTCTACTAAAAAATATTTAATAGACTGAAGTAAAATAATTATAAAAATAATTTTTATAAAATAATTTAAATTAAAAAACATCAAAAAATAAATTACAAATATAGCAGATATAATTTGTAAAAAACTATCAAAATTTACTAAATTTTGCCAAAAAGATGAAGATTTTTTAACATCCTTATATGTTGGAAATTTTGCTTCTACGACTAAGTCAATTATTTTTTTAATAAAAAGAAATACTACAAAAAAAATAAGCATATAATACTTGGTTTCTTCTTCCATTTATATTATGAATATAATTTATAATTTTGTATTAAATATTATGTAGAGTAATTTTTTTCATAATTACTAAAATTGTTTTTGTTAAATATAAAAATTGTATAGTTTTACTACATTATGTAAGAAAATAGCTAAAATAATGCTTCAAAAAGTTCCCTTCATATGAAGAGAAATGATTGAAATTTTGTTGGGAAAGTTTTTTCTAGTTTTGAAATTGGACAAAAAAAATGTCCAAAATTGAAATATGAAAATAATTTATGTCGAAAATGATTCTTTCACTGCATAATTGAATTTTATGGTCTGGTCACCAAAAAAATAATTCTAGCTTTGTTACGATAAAAAAATATTATTTATGCGGAAAAGTATTTAGGAATATTTTCTTTAGCTTTATAAAGATAATGCAAGCTAATAAAAATATGCAAAATATGCTTCAAATTTTTTTATGCGAAAAGTGTGACTATAAATGCTCAAAGAAGTCTAGTTGGACACAACATTTATTAACAGCAAAACATACAAAAGCTAATTTTGGGCTAATGCTAGCTAATAAGGAATATTCTTGTGAAAAATGTAACATAAAGTTTAATCATCAATCGAGCTATTGTAGACATAAAAAGAAATGTCAAGAAACAAATAATGAACCTTCTGATAAAGAATTAATTGCTCTTCTTATTGGAGAACATAAAAAATTAATTGAACAAAACAGCGAAATGTTAGAAATAATAAAAAACGGAACACACAATACAAATAATTCACATAATACTAATTCACATAATAAAACATTTAACTTACAATTCTTTTTAAATGAAACGTGTAAAGATGCAATGAATATAATGGACTTTGTAGATTCAATTAAACTCCAATTATCAGATTTGGAAAAGGTTGGACAATTAGGTTACGTAGAAGGAATATCAAATATAATCACAACAAACTTAAAAGCTCTAGATATAACCCAAAGACCAATTCATTGTACAGACAAGAAGAGAGAAATTCTTTATATAAAAGATGAAGACAAATGGGAAAAAGAGGATGATGAAAAGAAAAAGCTGAGAAAGGTAATAAAAAAAGTTGCATCAAAGAATCAAAGACTTCTTCCTCAATTTAAAGAAGCTCATCCAGATTGTAACAGAGCTTCATCAAAATATTCAGACCAATATAACAAGATAATAGTTGAATCAATGGGAGGTTCAGGCGACAATGATGATGAGAAGGAAGACAAAATAATTAAGAAGATAACAACTGTTACTACAATTGATAAAGAAACTTAGAATTATAAAAATTTACAACATTTGATGACAAATTTAATGTAAACTTTGTTATCAAAAATAAAAAAAATTGATTACTTTTATTTATAAATATAAAAAGTATAAGAATATCAAAGCAAAAAATGAACGGAAATACCGAAATAATTAATTACAATCAATCTAGCATTGAAGCTTCAAAGGCTTCTAAAAAAGCAAAGAAGCTACTTATAATAGAAAGTGATGATGAGTGTGAATTTGAAGATAAAGAAGTGATATTTGTTAAACAAGATATCCGTAAAAATATTCTTGAAAATATATTATTAAATAAAAATTTAAAAGGAGAAGAATTACATAATCTAATAATCACAGATAATTATTCTTCACCATCAGATTCGAGAAAAGGCGATATATTTGAAACAGAATGTGAAATTTTAACTATGTTAAAATGTATACCTAGCTTGAATTTTACACATATTTTATCAGGTGATTTATCAGGTTTAAAAAAAGTAACAAATTCAAAATCTATATTATCAAATAAAATTCATCAAGGTGATAATGTATCAGATATCACACTTAGCCATAATGAAACTACTATTGCATTTTCAGTAAAGTACAAGAAGAAGGTAAGCAAAAAAGGTACAGATATTAATGATTTAGATAGTCAATTAAAGCAAAATACAGATAATTATAAAATTGGTTTATTTGTAAAGGATAAAAAAAAAATAAGCGGAAGTAAAAAAGAGGACATACATAAGAAAATATTTGATAAAATTATTGAAGATAATTTATTGTTTGATGAAAAGGATATTATAAAAGCAATGGATATATTTCGTATGAAATTTCATGATATAACCCTTGATATAGATGATTTTATTGAAAATATTATAAATAAAGACTATTTATGTTCACCAAGAGAAACACTTATCTTAAAAATACATCAAAAATTAACAAATATAAATTTTGAAAATAGTATCTTAAAAAATAAAAAAAAAATGTGGTGCATTGCTCATAAGCCAAGAAGTGGTAAAAGTATTACTATTCTATCGATATCAAAATTATTATTCAAAAATGGCTATAAAAAGATTCTCATTATGACTTCTGTACCTGCAACTATAAATAGTTTTGTAAATGATTTAGAAAAATATATTGAATTTAAAAATATAGTCTATAGAAATCAAAATGAATTTGAAAGTGTTAATAATGATTTTGTTGGAATAACATTTTGTAGCACTGAATACTTAAAAACAAATAAGATTCAAAAGAAAGAACAACTAAAAAAAATTGGATTTGAGGTAATAATTACAGACGAATGTCATTTAGGTGGTTCAACAGATAAAACAAAAAAAGATATTTTAGATGTTAATCCTGATATTGAAGAAATTCGCAAAAATGTAAAGTTAAATATATTTGCTTCAGGAACATCAGATAAAACAATAAAATATTATGGAATACATTCTGATTATGTTGAAGAATGGGAGATAGAGGATGAAGCATACATGAAAGAGCTTTCAAAGCCTAATATATCAGAAGAAGAAAGAAATTATATCATCAATTATATGACAAAACGACATGGACCTGAATTTATTAATTGTTTTAATGACGAAACTCTAAATAAAGACTATTCAAGACATCCAACGCAAGTTTTAATGAAACATTCATTACCAGAAGGATTAATTGCCAAAATAAATAATTATAATACAACAAATGGAACAAACTATGGATATTGTGCTAGTTCTTTATTCTCACAGAAACAAATTATAAATAGTAAAAATGAAGTAGAATATACAGATGAATTTGAAATATGTAAAAATGCAGATGGAAAAGACCTGTTTATAGATTACCTCGACAATATAATTTCTGAGAATTTAAATAGAAAAACAATTATGAAACAAATTGAGTCCTTACAATCAAGCAAAGGTTCTAGAATTTCAACTAAAGAAAATCCTCTATTGTTTATTATTTATCTTCCAACTCATACAGGAAATAATACAATATCATCATTGCAAAAAGGATTAGAAAAATTTATAAAACAAAACAAATTATGGTCTAAATACAATGTAGAATATTCAAATTCAATTGAAGACACAGGTATTATCAAAGAAGAATATAACGAATACATAAAATCAATAATGAATAAAACAAAAAAACAAGATAAAAGAGGTTGTATTTTATTACTAGGAAATAAAGGGAGTGTTGGAATAACTTATGATGATTGTGATGTTACTATTCATCTAGATGATGGTCAAAATTTAGACAATATTAGACAAAGAATGTCAAGAGCTTTAACAGAAGCAAACGGAAAAACAATAGGAATTAATGTAGATATGAATATACAAAGGACATATTTATATTTAATTGACACAATACAAAAGCATAGAAAAAATGTAAAAACAACAAAATCAAATGCAGAAATATTATATTATTTATTTGAACATAATATATTCTTATTTAATCCTCAAGAAATTAATAATGGTAAATTAAATACAGTTGAAATAATATCATATTATAAAAAAGAAGCAGAAAATATAATGAATAATAGCATTTTACCATTAGTTGACAGTTTACTTAACAGTGTAGTTTGTGATGATGATATGAAGGATTTTATAAAAATAGATTTTCAGAAAAAACTAAAAAAACCATTTAATGATGATTTAGAAGGCGACCAACAAGATTGTCCAAAAGGCGATAAAACAAAAACTCAAATAAACTCACCTGATATGAGTGATGAATATAATGACAAAACCCCAGATAATTTAAGCGATATAGAAATTACAAAAATAGATAGTTTAATTAATCAAACATATGAAATGTGTAAAGGTTTCTTATTTCCATTATTAGCTCTTATTTCAAAGTCATATAAAATATTTGATTTTAAGGAAATTTTTACAAATATAAAAACTGGAAGATTAATAATTTCATTATTAAAAGATAAAAAAATTGAGTTGAATAAGGAAAACTATAGTATTATAATAAATAATATAATGAACAAAATTATTGATAACAATACCGAAATTATTGATAATATACGAGAGATTTATAACATAGCACCAGCTCATAAGTTACGTGAGCTAATTGAAAAACATTTTATACCTACGAATGATGAAAAAAAACAAAATGCAGAAGTTCCAACCCCTGTTAAATTGGTTGATGAAATGCTAAACTTAGTACCACTAGAGTTTTGGAAAACTCCTCAAAAAGTATTTGAACCTTGCTGTGGTAAAGGAAATTTTGTGTTAGGTATATTTGATAGATTTTATAAAGGTCTTGAAGAAATGTATCCTGATGAAATTGAAAGATGTCATATTATTATGACTGAGTGTATTTACTATGCTGATTTAACTGCATTAAATGTTTTCATCACTACAGAAATAATGAAATGTCATGTGCAAAGCTATTGTGGTTTAGATGAGATTGATTATGATTTTAATAACTATATAGGAAATACACTTGAATTAAATATTAAAGATAAATGGAATATTATTGGTTTTAATAAAATTGGTGGAAACCCTCCATACAATTCAAGTGGTGATACATCTACAGGAAATACAATTTGGCAAGATTTTACAAAAAAATCTCTTAATGAATGGTTAATGCCAAATGGTTATTTATTATTCGTTCATCCTCCAGGTTGGAGAAAACCAAATACGGAAAGAGGAAAATTTACAAAAATGTTTGACTTGATGACAAAACAAAACCAAATGTTATATTTAGAAATACATGGAATAAAAGACGGACAAAAAGTATTTAATTGTGGAACAAGATATGATTGGTATTTAATTGAAAAAACGAATCAATACAAAAATACAATTATTGTAGATGAAGATGGAAAACAAAATGAAATTAATTTAAGTGAATTGTCTTGGGTGCCTAATTCAAATATTTTAGAAATTAACAAAATATTAGCTAAAAATGATGGAGAACGATGCCCTATAATGTATGATAGAACTGCTTATGGGGCTGATAAAAAAGATAGAGTATCGTCAAAAGAAACACAAGAATTTAAATATCCATGTGTTCATTCTACACCTAAAGCAGGCATTAGATATATGTATAGCAAAGTAAATGATAGAGGACATTTTGGAGTATCAAAAGTTATATTTGGTGAAAGTGGTATATACAAACCAGTTATAGATATGGAAGGAAAATATGGAATGACACACGGAGCTATGGCAATAAAAGTTGATAATTTAGAAGAAGCAACTAATATTAGTAAGGTGATTGAGAGTGATAAATTTGATAAAATTATTCAAAGTTGTATATTTTCGTCATTTAGAATAGATTGGAATATTTTCAAAGAATTTAAAAAGGATTTTTGGAAGGAATTTATTTAGATTTATATTTATTTATTATAAAATTTATAATGCTAATTAGACTATATTTAGGAAACGCAAAAATGTATTTTTGCGTTTCCTAAATATAGTTAGACCCCAGACAACACTAGTTGTCAGTATGACACACATTGAGCGCAGATTTTAAATTTCACAATTTTTGATGACAAATTAAATGTAATCTTTGTTATCAAAAATGCAACATTTTACTACAACGAATATTTGTAATATGATTATAAATTTTTATTAATATCAGAAAGTATCTCTCTTCCTGTATAAATTAGAAATGACGAGCTAAAAAAAAGAAGAGAATAATTAAGTATAACAAGTGACTTAGGTGGATTAAGATTGTTTAAATATAATTTATTTATTTCAGTTAAAGAATTATTAACCAAATAAACATAACCATAGAAAACGATAGTTTTATGAATTGATATCATTACATAGTAACTTAGAAAGTTTTTATATAGTTTAAAGATATAAGAAAAATCAATATAAAAATGATAGAAGAAAAAATAAATATATTAGATTGTTTCGATGATAGTATTGGTAATTTAGATATTACAAAAAATTATATTTATGTTTTAAAATTAGTTGATGACAGATATTATGTAGGTAGGACTTGCAATATACTGAGACGAATTAAAGAACATTTTACGGAGGGTGGAGCAATATATACAAAAAAATATAAACCATTAAAAGTAATTGATGTTGAAGAAGAAAAAACAAGCGATGATGAGAAAATAAAAACTTTATCAATTATGGAAAAATATGGATGGGAAAAAGTAAGAGGAGCTTGTTGGTGTTGTCTTGAAATTAAAAAACCAAATATAGAAAAAAATAAAAAGCTGAAACCAAAAAAAGAGATTAAAATAATTCCAAATGAGAATGATGAAAAAATAAAAATTTTATATTCAATTGAAAATGAAAACATAATAGAGATTGGAAAATTTTTAGAAATTTCACCAGGTTCAGTAGCTAACAGACTAGAAAAATTAGATGTAATAAAAAGAAGACAGTTAGCAAGAGGATATTTTGAATATGTAGAAAGTGATTTATATAAAGAAAATATTGAGAGAAGAAATAAAGAAAAAGAGTACACAAAAATTAAAGACAACTTTGATATAAATGAAAACAAAAATGTGAATTTGCAAAACATAAAAAATATGATTAGAGAGAAATATATAAATGCTATTAAGGTATGAGTATTTTAGGAAACGCCGAAGGCTAATGGAACATGTTTCCTAAAATACTCATAGTCCCCGAATTGATGCCTAAAGCATCATATTGACACACATTGAGCGCAGATTTTAAATTTCACATTACTTTTTTGATGACAAATAAAAATATATAAGTTTGTCATAAAAATATTACTAATTTGAAAGCAAAATGGTAAGCATTTTAGCTTCAAATTATACCGACTTTGTTGGCGACATTCGATGAAATACGAATTATTTCGTTTGACACGATAATATGCAGTGAATGTGCGATAATAACCGTTAGGTCCTTACTGTAACCCTAGCAGGAGACTGACTCGTCACAAAAAAATAGAGAAACTGCCTCCAAAACGAGACCATAATGGTAAGGCAATTGAAACGGTTTTGAACCACATGAAACGAGACCATAATAGCAGTCATAAGTCAAATAGATGA